>ENA-OSEO01000075-OSEO01000075.1-sediment-metagenome-genome-assembly--contig:-NODE-75-length-257846-cov-8.013136_pt1 | contig 257846 bp, 239 predicted proteins | sample MGYA00237883_ERZ534232 | MGnify/ENA metagenome assembly ERZ534232
TAAAATTCCAAAAAATTAAGTGCTAACAAAACAAACACTTGCAAAGGGTAATCTTGTATCATAGGTAAGTTGTCATTGAAGGCAATCCGGTTCATGATCCTTGAAGGTAAAGTGTTTCTCAGTTCTATTATCTTTGTGTGCAGCATATGAGTAGTTCTTCAACAAAGATAAGTGTTCGTATGGGAATCCCCTCTACTAAATTTTGATTAATAAAAAAGAAGGGCAGTCAGGCTCATTGAAAAGACTCTTTATTACCATTATATAATCATCCGATACACAAAAAGTATTTCCAAATGTGTACGTATCCGATGGTTTCAAAATACACGACTACCAAAATGTACGGGTTCTCAACAGCTTAAAAGCCTTCTCTTTAAATTGCCAAGACGGTATGAAACCCTCAAAATAACGCATTTTAGAGGGGCTTTTGGCCTATTGTACCCTTAAATCATTGTATCAAAACCTACGCAAAGACCTCCCACGGATGCACAAGAGTATGATTCAAGGAATTGGGACATACGGTTTTATATCGAGGCTGATGAAACTCTCAGCTGATGATTTGATAATCTTAGGAAAGACTTGGGGGTGATATCGAAAGCTTAGATCCTATCACACAACTCCGCTTCCCATTCCCACATCCAACCACTCTTCACCCCAGGATACAAAACAACCCACCGTATGGTGGGCTGGATTATGACTGATATGTAAGTATAGCAGGGACAGGACTCGAACCTGCGACCTCCGGGTTATGAGCCCGACGAGCTGCCAACTGCTCTACCCTGCGTCGACAAGAGCATACTATATAGATGTCGGGTAAAAGAGTCAACCGGTTGGGAGATAAACTTAGGAATTGTATGGAATGGGACAAAAAGTAACACATTGCACAGTGGGTCACTGTGAAGTTGGTTCGTTTGGGACAAGTTTTATCAGATTTTACCAATCATTATCCAGAATGGGACAAAATGACACAAAAATAGAAAAAACCATTGAAATTTATATGAATTTTGCAGGTTTTTATAAGGCGTTGGAACGGTATATCCCGATATCTCATAGTTCTTGCATCATGATGAAAAACAGTAACAACATATAATATAAACAAATAATTAAATCTGCCCTAATTGGTGGAAAAGTTGGCACGCTTGTTGCATATAGATAGGTGTCCAAGAAAAGTGGACATGAAACAGCAAATTATAATACGGAGGTATTAACATGAAATACGTAGTGACAAGGAATTCAAACCCGGTGAGCGTGGCTCGTGACTTTGACAGCCTGTTCAACAGCCTATGGAACAACTGGGGCGTACCATCGACCAAGGTTCCATCGGTAGACATCTGGGAAGACGAGAAAGCCTATGTGCTTGAAGCAGAACTTCCCGGCTACAGCGAGAAGGACGTGGACGTGCATGTGGACAAGCATGTACTCAAGATATCCTCGATATGCGAAGCGGAGAAAGAGACCAAGAAGGACAACGAAGGGCCAAACTACCTGATCCGCGAACGCTCCTGCAGAGGATTCGAGAGAAGCTTCACCCTGCCAGAAGGCATCGATGAGGACAACATCGAAGGCGTATTCAAGAACGGGGTACTGAAGCTGACCATGCCGAAAGTCCCGGCAACACAACCAAAGAAGATCGACGTAAAGATCAAATAATAGCAAACCGGGTACATCCAACCCCTGCAAGACCGCCAGAAATGGCGGTCTTCTGTATAATCGGCACAAACAAGACTGGCCTGCACGCCGAACCTTTGTTATATTGGAATCAGAACAAATTAGCGCAAACGCACACGAACAGGAGGAATCATGGCATATTCAGAACCGTATGATGCATTGGACGAAAAGACGCGCGACATCTCACGCGCCATCACCAGTCTCCGCGAGGAGCTCGAAGCCATCGACTGGTACAATCAGCGGGTCGCCACCACCAACGATACCTCACTGAAGGAAATCATGGCCCACAACCGGGATGAGGAAATCGAACATGCAGTCATGACATTGGAGTGGCTGCGGCGCAACATGGCCAAATGGGACGATGAGTTGAAGGGATACCTGTTCACCACCGGCTCCCTGCTTGCAGTCGAAGAGGGTGCAGCCGAAGACGCCTCCGCAAGCACCTCCCTTTCGATCGGCGACATGAAAGCGTAACCAAAGGAGTACAGATCATGGATATTTTGAAAAAAGAATTGGCACCGTTATCGACCCGTGTATGGGAAGAGATAGAAAGCCGTGCGGCAGAGATCCTGCGTTCACGACTCAGCGCCCGCAAGGTCGTGAGGGTTGATGGACCAAAAGGGTGGAACTTTACCGCTGTACCCGAAGGACGGCTCGACCTGGTCGACGATACCGGAGACGTGAAAGCCGGCGTCTATCGTGTCGCACCCTTATCGGAAGCCCGTGTCCGTTTCACTCTCAATCGCTGGGAAATGGATAACCTCAATCGCGGCGCCAAGGATATCGACCTCGATTCCCTGGATGCAGCGGTGGAGAAGATTGCCGATTTTGAAGAGAAGGCAATCTACCACGGATTCAAAGCCGGCGGTATCGTAGGCCTGTCGGAAGCCGCGGCCCACAAGCCGGTCGTGTTCGGCAAGGACGGTTCCTCGATCATGGAATCGGTATCCGTCGCACTGGTCACCCTTCGGGCAAGCCATGCCCAGGGACCGTGCACCCTGGTAGTGGGAACAAAAGCTTGGATGGCCCTGAACAAGGAGATCCAAGGGATTCCCCTGGTCGAACGCATCGAACGGCTCATCGGCGGCAGTGTCGTCCACAGCCTCGCAATCGATGGTGCCTTCCTGCTTCCCTATGACAACGAGAACCTCGAACTCACCGTCGGGCAGGATTTCGCGATCGGCTACGAATCACACGATACGAAAGACGTGACCCTGTTCTTGACCGAATCGTTCACATTCCGGGTCCTCGATCCGAACCTGGTCGTACCATTCAAGGTATAAGTCTGGCTGTCTGAACTTACTACAGCGTCCCCGAGGATCCGATCCTCAGGGACGTTTTTTCATGTTCAATCACCTAATCGGAATATATACTTTACAGTATAGATTATAGAGTATATACTGAAAGAAAGGTAGCATCATGGGACAGACAATATGGCAAATAAAGAAGATTTGACAGATAAGGAAATCGAGGAATTGAGAGCCCGTGACATTGATTTCTCTGACATCCCGGAGCTCACTCCCCAATTCTTGACAACGCTGGAGAGAATTATCCCAAGGGAACACTTTAAAGTGGTTCCTGTTAAGAAGGCCATCAGTATCAAGCTTGATTCCGATGTGCTGGAGTATTACCGCTCAAAAGGCAAAGGCTACCAAACCAAGATCAATGCGGTCTTACGCCAAGACATGCTCAGGGAAACTACCCCTGCATACGGCAAGAAAGAGGATTCCGACAAAGATACCAGGTAAGCCGTTGCTGCCAACATGGGTGTCGATTCCGCTCTATATGTAAAGTCCCCTGCCAAAGGGTTGTGCCGTACACATACTTGGTGATAGATTGTCTGGCATGCAGAACATCCCCCAGAACAAGATGGCAGTCAAGCCGGTCGGCTCCCTGCTGATCACCATGGGTCTTCCCATCATGCTTTCCATGATGGTGCAAGCCCTCTACAATATTGTCGACTCTATATTTATCGCCCGGGTAGGTGAGGCCGCACTCACTGCCGTATCCCTGGCTTTCCCCATACAGATGCTCATGATCTCCATGGCAGTGGGAACAGCGATCGGCGTCAACTCGCTGCTTTCGCGCAGGCTCGGGGCACGACACCATGCGGAGGCCTCGGAAGTCGCCATGCACGGGCTGTTCCTCGCAATCGCCATCTGGATCGTGTTCAGTATCTTCGGCGCATTGCTCACCCCCGTGTTCTTCCAGTGGTTCACCGCCGATACGGCGATCATCGCCATGGGGCAGTCGTACCTGATCATCTGCACCACCTTGTCCCTCGGCATTTTCGGCCAGCTGATATGCGAGCGGATCATGCAGGGCACCGGCAATATGATACACCCCATGATCACCCAGGGCTTGGGGGCGATCATCAACATCATCCTCGATCCGATTCTGATCTTCGGCCTGTTCGGCGCGCCTCGCATGGGCGTCACGGGAGCCGCGGTCGCCACCGTCATCGGCCAGTGGTTCGCCATGGGCCTGGCATTCTTCTTCATGCTGCGCAAGACCCACGAGCTGCAATTCAAGTTCAAGGGCTTCAGACCGAAGGCGCGCATTATCGGGGAAATCTACCAGGTGGGATTCCCCTCCATCGTCATGCAATCGATCGGCTCGGTCATGACTATTGGCATGAACACGATCCTCATCTCGTTCAGTGCGACCGCTGTGGCCGTCTTCGGCGTCTATTTCAAGCTGCAGAGTTTCATATTCATGCCCGTGTTCGGCTTGGTCACCGCCATGATCTCGATCGTGGCCTTCAACTACGGGGCACGCAACCGGCACCGCATTACGGGGACCATCAGGGTCGCCGCAACCATAGCATTGTCGATCATGTCGGTGGGACTGCTTGTCTTCCAGTTGCTTCCACAATTGCTCTTGGAAATGTTCGACGCATCGCCCGAGATGATGGAAATCGGCATGAAGGCGCTGCGCATCATCAGTTTGCATTTTCCATTGGCCGGCATTGCGATCACCTTCAGCACCTCGTTCCAAGCCATGGGGAAGGGCATGTACAGCCTGATGCTCTCGGTCACGCGCCAGCTGATATTCCTGTTGCCGGTAGCCTACCTGCTTTCGGTGTTCTGGGGATTGGATGCCGTATGGTATGCCTTCCTGGTCTCCGAGGTGGCCTCGATTGTCATGAGTTCGCTCATGTACCGGCACATCTACAAGCAGAAGATAGAAAAACTGGAGCCCCTTGCGGTAGCTCCAGCCGATAGTGCGCTCTAGTACATCAGTCGACGATAATCACAGCCAGGAATACGAGCGTCTCGCTCTTCTCGTTGCGGATCGCGTGGCTCGCGCCGTTTCCGGTGATCACCAGGTCGCCCTTGGTGACTACCTTCTCCCCATCGGCTTCGGTGACGATACCTTCACCACTGATGATCCAGTAGTATTCGGTCTCGGCCACATGGTCGTGTTCCCCGATCGAGGTGCCCTGTTCCATGGAAATCGTGCTGAAGAGCCTGCAGTGCTTCATCTCTTCGGGCATAAGGAAATCGAGGGTCTGGCACACGCCGTCGCCGCCCCGCATCTGTCGTTCCCTGTACAGCATTTCGGTTGCATGTTTGATCATTCTTCCACTCCTGCGTATCAATTGTAGTTTGCCGGTCGGTACCAATCGCATCTGGCACCGGATACCACTGGTTATACAACGCTATTCCCTTCCGATTCAATGGCACCGTTGCGAGGCACTTGTACAGGCGATGGGGTTTCCAGCAATTGCCCAAAACGGCCTCTTCTGGTACGGTAGAGACAAACACATGCCAGCGTGGAGAAACCGGTCGACCCTGTGGGTGCCGTCCATGCGTGCCCAAATCGGGTCGGGAGGTCTGCATGTTCACAATTCTGGATAAACGAAAGCTCTCAGCCGAGGTGTTTCGTATGGAGATCCTTGCTCCAAACATTGCAAGGGAACGAAAAGCGGGACAATTTGTTATTTTGCAACAAGGTGGGGACTACGCCGAGCGCATTCCCCTCACCATAGCCGATGCCGACCCAGACAAGGGTTCGATCACCATTGTCTTCCAAGCTGTGGGGGAAGCCACGCACAGTCTGGGCATGTTGGAACCGGGCGATACGATCGAGAACGTCCTCGGACCCTTGGGGCAACCCACCCATATCGAGAAGTATGGGAAAGTGGTGTGTGTAGGTGGAGGCGTGGGTGTCGCGCCCATGCATCCCATAGCCCAAGCAATGAAGCAAGCCGGCAACGATGTGCGGATCATCATTGGAGCCCGCAACAAGGACCTGGTGATCCTCGAGGAGGAGATGCTGGCCATTGCCAGTGAACTCACCATCTGCACCGACGACGGCAGCTACGGCCGCAAGGCGTTGGTCACCGAACCGTTGAAGGAGCTGTGCGAGACGTGGAAACCGGACCTGGTCGTTGCGATCGGACCACCGATCATGATGAAGTTCTGCACTGCCACGACCCGTCCGTTCGGTGTTCCCACCGTCGTCTCCCTCAACACCATCATGATCGACGGTACCGGCATGTGCGGCGGCTGTCGGGTGAGCATTAACGGCAAGACCAAGTTCGTGTGTGTCGATGGCCCCGAGTTCGATGCGTTCGCCGTCGATTGGGACAATCTGCTCATGCGGTTGGGTACCTACAAGCCCCAGGAGCAGGAAGCCCACCACCGGTGCCATATCGGATTGCAAATCAAAGAGGGGGAAGCGTGATGTCACACCCGAATCGTGAACAGTTGGATGCGTTGGCCCAAGAGCAGCTCGCCGTCTATGGTGGCCGCAAGTTGTCGGTGAAGGAACGGTTGGCAATTCCTGCCCAGGACATGCCGACACAGGACCCCGCCGAACGTGTGTTGAATATGAGTGAAGTCGCCACGGGCTATACCGATGCACAGGTCGTGGTCGAATCGCTGCGCTGCCTGCAGTGCGCGAACGCCCCCTGTGTGAAAGGGTGTCCCGTGCGTATCGATATCCCGAGGTTTATCGCACGAGCTGCCGAAGGCGACTATGCCGGATCGGTTGCGGTGATCAAGGAAAGTTCCATGCTTCCGGCGATTTGTGGGCGTGTCTGTCCGCAGGAAGCCCAGTGCCAGTTGACCTGTACGGTCGGAAAGTCCTTGAAGAGCATCGACAAGGCGGTGAATATCGGCCGGATCGAGCGGTTTGTCGCCGATTGGGAATCCGAGCACAATGCACGGAAGAATCCCGAAATCGCTGCGCCGACCGGCAAGAAGGTCGGTGTGGTCGGCAGCGGACCCGCTTCCATGACCGCTGCGGCCGATCTGCGCCGCGCAGGGCATGAAGTGTTCATGTTCGAAGCTTTGCACAAGGCCGGAGGAGTCCTGGTCTACGGGATTCCGGAATTCAGGCTCCCCAAGAGGATCGTGCAGGAAGAGTTGGACGCCTTGTACGCCATGGGGGTGAAGATTGAACGGAACTTCCTGGTGGGAAGGACCGCCAAGGTCACGGACCTCATGGAGCGCGAGGGCTTCGATGCGTTGTTCCTCGGTACCGGGGCTGGACTGCCCAAGTTCCTCAATGTCGAAGGCGAGAACCTGATCGGTGTGTTCAGCGCGAACGAATACCTGACACGCAGCAACCTCATGCGCGCCTATGACCGCAACAAGGCGGGCACCCCGTTGTACGGTTCCCACAAGGTCGCGGTGTTCGGTGGCGGTAACGTCGCCATGGATGCAGCCCGTACCGCCCGTCGGTTGGGAGCCGAAGAAGTGACGATCGTCTACCGCCGTACCGGAGAGGAAATGCCGGCACGTCGAGAAGAGGTGGCCCACGCCAAGGAAGAAGGGGTGCAGTTCCTCTATCTGCACGCTCCGTTGAAGATCGTCGGAGACGAGAAGGGGCGGGTGAGCCACGTCGAATTGATCACCTGCGAGCTCGGCGAACCCGATGCCTCGGGGCGTCGCTCGCCGATTGAAATCCCCGGCAGCGAAGCCATGCACGAGTTCGATACCGTCATCGTCGCGATCGGAAACGACTCCAATCCGCTCATCGAGAAGACCACCAAGGGTCTTGACGTGAACCGTAGGGGGAATATCATAGTTGATGAGGAAACCTGCGCCACATCCATGAAGGGTGTCTACGCGGGTGGCGATATCGTTCTGGGCGCGGCAACCGTGATCCTGGCCATGGGCCAGGGGCGCAAGGCAGCCAAGGCGATGAACGCATTCCTGGCCGATGGAGGGGCGACGGCTTGAGCAATCCTTCGGACTATGGATCGGTAATCTGCCACATCGATGCGATCGACAAGTTCGATGCCATCAACGAAGTCATCGACAAATGTTCCATATTCAACAGCCTTCCCGATATCGACCGTTTCAGACGGGCGGTACTCAACCGGGAGGCGATAGAAACGACCGGAATCGGCCACGGCATAGCCATAGCGCATGGGAAGATCCGCAACCTTTCCCACGTGCAGGTCGGCCTCGGCCTTTCCGAATGTGGCGTCGAGTACGATGCGAAGGACGGATTGCCCGTCCACTTCCTCTTTGTGATCGCGAGCTCGCCCACCCGGCAGTTCGAATATATCCGCACGCTCAGCACCTTGTTGCGCACCGTCCGCAGTCCCGAGGTACGCGACGAGCTGTTGCGCCTGGATGAGAATTACGAATGCCCGGACCCGCTGTCATCGCAAGGGGATACCCTCATGCACATGCTCGCCGACCAGCATTTTTCCTGGATCTGGAACCAGAACGTTCAGTAGACCGTCGACTCTGTTACCACCAGGTCGACCGGCGCATCGTGCTCGTCCACAGGAATCTCCACTTGTATCTGGTAATCGAAGCAGACGCCGATACTGGTGAGATCGGGCATGCAGTTGGCGCCGAGAAACCGGTCGTAATAGCCCTTGCCGCGTCCGAGCCGTCGCCGGTGGGGCGTGAATGCCAAGGCCGGAACCAGTACTACGACAGTTCCTGCCTGTTCCAATTCCCCCAGCATATCGAGCGATGGTACCGGCTCCGCTATACCCCAGGGTCCTTTGAGCAATTGCTGGCGCCAATTGGGCCCGACAGCGTGGAATACCAGTCGGCCATCGGCGACGCAGCGGGGAAGCGCGACAACCTTGCCCTCGGCAAGCGCAGCGTCGTAAAGCGGCGCCAAGTCGGGTTCGGAGGGAAGCGGGACAAACCCTAGCACCAGGTTGGACCGGACATAGGCGCCGACAGTCGACAACTTCCGTACAATCTCCAACGAACTGCGCTCGCGTTCCTCCAAGGCAATGGTGGAGGCCAGCAACTTCATGTCCAAGCGCAATTGTTGTTTTCTTTGGGCAATGGTCATGCCAAGGAGTATAGCACACGGTTTTGGCCCTTGGCATGGGGGTAAAGAATTTTTGACAGCGGATTCCACTCTCTGCTATAGTATCGGATATGGAGAGCACACCTGTGGCGCAGCCGGGCGGGTACAAGCAGATCGACATTGCCCAGCTGCTACGCACACACAAGAGCGGAATTGCCCGTTTCGTACCCAAGTGGCTCATCAGGGCATTGTCTCGCCTTCTGCATGTGGATGAGCTCAATGGGTTCCTCGAGGCCCACTATGCGGACGAGCCCTTCCAGTTCATCCACGAGGCAGGCAAGTTCCTGGAGCTATCCCTGCAGGTGACCGGCGAGGAGCGGTTGGCGCAGTATGTCGACAAGCGGCCCATACTGGTTGCGAACCACCCGTTGGGAGGTCCCGAGTCGCTGTTGCTCATGGAACTCGTCGGAACGTATGCGCCGCAGGCCAAGATGATTTCCCGTACCGTGGTAATGGATGCCTTGGCACCGTTGGCTCCCGTGTTGATTCCGATTCCAACACCCGAAAAACGTGCGTTGGCACACGCGTTCAAGCAAGCTTTCGCAGGAGACGATCCCATTGTATTGTTTCCGGCCGGGTATTGCTCCCGCCCGCTCTCCACTGGTGTGTTGTTCGATTACGTCTGGTTCCCCACCTTCGTGAAAATGGCCAAGAAGTACGGACGACCGATTGTCCCGGTCCATATCGACGGGTCCAATTCGAGGAAATTCTACCGCTTGAGCAGCTTGAGACGACATCTGGGGATCAAAATGAGCCTCGAGTCCCTCTATTTGATCGACGAGATGTTCAAGCAGCGGGGAAAGGTGGTCGCCATGACCGTCGGTCATCCGATAGATCCGGCTGTCTTGGGTGACGCGGATACCGACGAGATGTGGGCGGACAAGATCCGCAACCATGTCTATCTCCTCGGCAAGGACCCGCAGGCCCAATTCGATCCACGTAAGGCCCCGGTTCTGCCACTCAAGTAATCAGCACTACCGCCACGGCGATACCGGCCGATGCTGCCACCAGGATACCGTCCCTATAGCCAAGTGCCATGGTGTCCCGCTTGGCATCCGCATTGAAATTGCGTGATCTGAGTGCGGCTTCGAGATCCTCGGCGCGTTCCAGCAGCAACGTGAACACCGCGGTGCCGAACGACACGATCCTACGGACCGGGTGATGCCAGGACGATTCACAGCGGGCCTGACGCGCTTGCGAGACTTGGAAGGCAACATCGAACAAGAGCGGTATGGTGGACAGCGTTAGCTCCAATGTTGCCCCGATACGATACCCGTGGATACCTGGAAGCGGTGCGAGGAGACTCCCGATCGCCCGTGAGATATCGTCGGGAGCCGTCGTGTCGGCAAAGAGCAGTCCCATGAGTACGATTGCGGCGAACCGAAGCACCGCGGTTGCCGGGTCCTGCCACGATTCTGCTCCAATAGCCCTCGCCACCCCGATAATGGTTGCCATGACCACAAAGAAGCGCACTTCCCGCCGATAGCTGCCGAGCGGCATGTTGATGCTGAGGGCCACGAGGCAGAACAGCACGAGGATGACGACTATGCGGCCAAGGTCAGAACGCGCCATGAGGGTGGAGAAGATCAGCAGCGCAACCGTCTTTGCCAACGGATGGGTCCGGTTGAGGAAGGTGTTGCGGTCACGGAAGTGGAACAGGTTCAGTTCAACCATGTGAGGTCTCCGACCGGTATCGGTTTGCCGTGGAACCGGGGCCGACGGACACCGAATTCCTCTACGATCTCCAGCACCTGCTGCGGATGGGATTGCGTGACGACCCGACCCGCATCGAGCAGAAGCATGGAATCGGCATAGGCAAGCAGTTTCTCGATCTCATGGGTTGCCACCAAAATGGTAGTTCCTTGTTTTTTCAATTCGACCAGCGATTCCAATACCTGTACGATCCCGGGATAATCGAGATTCGCGAACGGTTCGTCGAGCATGATCACATGCGGTTGCATCACGAGGACTCCCGCAATGGCCAATCGACGGCGTTCACCGCCCGAGAGGGTCCGCGGCCGTTGGTGCAGCAACGGGGCCAGTCCCAGCAGACGGATGACCTGCTGCATGCGCACCGTGCGTTCCTTCACCCCAATATTGAGGTTCTCCAGTCCGAACAGGATGTCCCGTTCGACCGTCTGGCCCACCAGTTGGGTGTCGGCATCCTGGAATACCAGTCCGATCGAACGGTTGCGCTTCTTGGGGCGACCTGTCAAGTCCTCTCCGTCGATGGTGATGCTTCCCGCATCCGGTTGCATCAGCCCCTTGAGACACCGCATGAGGATGCTTTTACCGGCACCATTCTTTCCCGAGAGGACAATGAAATCACCTTGGTTGATGGAAAACGATATGTCGCGGAGTATGTGGTGTTCCTTTCCTATCGAAAAGGAGAGGTGCTCTACCTCAAGAACCGGTTTCTTCTGCATCGGGCTCCTCTTGTACAGGCGAATGGAGGAATTGCCGCACCTGTGGTGCGAACAGGTTGCCGAGAATGACCACCGCGACCATCTTGATCAGGTCTCCGGGAATGAACGGGACCAGTCCGACGACCAGGGCGCGCGACCATTCGATTCCAAGGATCAGTTTGAGGTACGGAAGACCAACAATATACTGGATCACCGTGGCTCCTACGGTACCGAGGATAATCCACACCAGTTGCCTGGTGGTTGTCGTATCGTGTGTTTTTCCACCTGCGAAGCCCGTGTCGGCACAGAAGCCGGCGAATGGGGCCACCAGAAGCCAGCTGATGAGGTATCCTCCGGTCGGTCCGGCAAAATGGGCGAATCCACCGATACCGCCAGAGAATACGGGCAACCCGATGGCTCCCAAGACGAGGTACACGGCCACGGCGGACAGTCCGATCGCCCGTCCTCCCAGAATACCTGCGAGCAGGACGAAAGCGGTTTGCAGGGTTACAGGAACCGGGCCTACAGGGATTGCGATATAGGAGCCGGCGACAATCAGGGCTGCAAATACTGCTATGATGATAATTCTACGTAAGTTCATGCATGCCTCCTGGGGGCTATCTATACCATGAATCGGCACTATTGTAAACAATAAATGTATTGCATGTTTACAATGGCCGGCCTTTCGGCTAGGATAGGCCAGGATTACGGCAGGCGTAGAGGGGGAGGAAGGCGATGTCTTCGAAACAGCAGGTCCTGGCACTATTGGAACAATTCAAGGGCTCCCATATCTCGGGTGAGGAGATTGCACGGCAACTGCAGATCACCCGGGCGGCCGTGTGGCGGGCAATCCACGATCTGCGCCTTTCGGGGCATGCGATCGAGGCTTCGACCAAAATCGGGTACCGTCTGTCGGAGAGTAGCGATGTGCTCTCGGCGCAAGGTATCCGTTCGGCGTTCACCGACAAGCGTTATCTCGATCTTCCCCTGCATTTCCATGAAAGTATCGGCTCCACAAACGGCGAGGCGAAACGCTTGGCCTTGGAGGGTGCTCCCCACGGCACGGTCGTGGTTGCCGGGCGTCAGACCGAGGGGCGTGGACGCAACGGAAAATCCTTCTTCTCACCCAGCGATAGCGGCCTGTACGTAAGTGTATTGTTGCGTCCCGAATTGGACACGGCCATGGCCCTGAGAGTCACCTCGGGAGCCGCTGTCGCGGTGTGCCGGGCTATCGAACGGATGTGCGACCGTCGGGCGGGAATCAAGTGGGTCAACGATATCCTGATCGATTCCCTGAAGGTCTGCGGTATCCTGACCGAAGGGATCAGTGGTTTCGAGACCGGGAGAATCGAGAGCCTGGTGGTCGGCATCGGTGTGAACCATACGGTACCGCCCGAAGGGTTTCCCCAGGAACTGCAGGGTATCGCGGGTGCCTTGTTTGTCGACACCGCGCCGCCCGAAGCTTCCAGGAACCGATTGGCCGCAAGCATTGTCGAGGAGTTGCTGGCTGTGGTGGACCACATGGGCCAGGCTGATTGCCAAACGGAGCGAGAGGAAAGGGACCATGCAATGCTCCCTCTCCCGAGCGAGTGCAGGCAACGTAAGGATTCATACCTCGCCCCTAGGGGCGGGAAAGGAGGCGAAGCCTCCACTTTCCAGGGCTTGCCCTGGGGTAGGGATACCTTTCATTTCATGGAGGAATACCGGCGTCGTTCGGTAGTGGTCGGACAGCGGGTGCGGGTAGTGCAGGGTGCTGTCACATACGAGGCGGAAGCCACCGGTATTGCCGATGATGGTGCGCTTGTGGTCCGCCTTGCCGACGGTTCGGTACAGCACCTGCGTTCGGGAGAGATCTCCCTGCGTCCGATTTTGGGCAGTTCCTGGTGACCGCTGGCAAAACGTTTGTCTAAAATCGATGGCAGGGGTTGACATTCGGCAATCCCACAGGGTATAAACGTGACTGTTGCGCCGCTTTAGCTCAGTTGGTAGAGCAAAGGACTGAAAATCCTTGTGTCCCCAGTTCGATTCTGGGAGGCGGCAAACGGGACCTTTCCCGATATCAATATATTGCCTACGGCGCACTACCTGGTGCGCCCATTTTTTTACCTTGACATGATATTATTTTATGATAAAATCATATCAAGCAGGATGTACAGACAATGAAATCACACGTAGAAAAGATACGATTACACATACGGGAAATGAGATCTGGAACAATATTTTTTGCCGATGATTTTGGTATGGATGATCGTCAGGCAGTACGTGTCATTCTATCTCGTCTCGTAAAAGACAATGCTATTGTTCGACTTGGGTCAGGTATCTACATGAAACCGAGGTACAACAAACTTCTCGGTTCCTTGGAGTATCCTTCTGTGGATGAGATTGCACATGCTGTTGCTCAAAAAGAAAAGGCTCGTATCGTTCCTTCTGGAGCACATGCAGTGAATTGGCTCGGTCTCTCGACGCAAGTTCCGATGCGATCAGTTTTTCTGACTGACGGATCACCTCGGAAAATTACACTCGAAGATGGCCGTACAATCGTATTCAAGCGAACCACAGCTAGAAATCTTTCATATGGAAACAATACCGTAAGATCCGTAGTTTCGGCGCTAAAAGAAATTGGAGAGCAAGGTATTGATGAAAACATGAGAAATACCCTTGCGGCAATACTTGCGCCTATTCAAGCTGATGAGCTTAAACATGATATACCGCTCGCCCCCGAGTGGATTCAGAAGGAACTGAAGGGAATTCTATCTAGAAGTAAGGATAAGGCATGATTTTTAGCGATTTTACAGATGAAGACAGAAGAGCAATTTTCAATGAGGCTGAACGGAAAAAGCATATTGTGGCTTCGGCAATCGAGAAGGATTGGTGGGTAACGATTGTTCTTCGGGCGTTGTTTTCAACAGAGTATGCCCCCTATATGGTTTTCAAAGGTGGTACCTCATTAAGTAAAGGATGGCACCTCATTGAGCGTTTTTCAGAGGATATTGATATCGCGATCGATAGGGATTTCCTTGGATATGGTGGAGAACTTTCGAAGAATCAAATCAGCGATAGGTTACGGCGAGCTTCTTGTTCTTTTGTCAGAGAGAATCTGTCCAAAGCTATTGAACAACAACTGATTGTCTTTGGTTTGCCAGAGGAGGACTTTCATGTAACAGTATATCCCTCTTCAATTTCTACTGTGGATCCTGAAAAGATCTATGTTGAGTACAAATCGGTATACAAAGAAAACAATGGATATACACCGAGTAGAGTTTTGGTGGAAGCAGGAGCCAGAAGTCTGATGACTCCATTTGAGATACTTCCGATTGAATCTCTCGTGGGAGAATTGTTTTCTAAAGAAAGATTTGATGACAAAGCGTTTCATATTCCGGTTACTGATGCCAGTCGAACATTTTTAGAAAAAGCATTTCTTCTTCATGAGGAATTTCACAAACCAGTAATAGAAATTCGAAATGACAGAATGAGTCGACATCTTTACGATTTGGAAAAAATGATGGATACGGAAATTGCTCAACGAGCGTTCCGGAATAAAGCGATGTATATCGATGTGGTTGAACATCGTAGGCGCTTTATCGGGCTGAAAGGGTTCGACTATGATACGTTATATCCACAGTTCTTGAATTTTATTCCACCGGACTCGGTTCGATCTACATGGGAACGTGATTACAGAGTGATGAGAGAGAGCATTATATATGGAGACTCGTTGAATTTTCCAATGCTACTCGAAAGGATTGGTGAACTCAATAAGCGATTCAGACTCCTTGATATATTCAAAAGCAAATGTTGAAAGTGGGTTTCATTATAATTATATTTAGAGCAAAGATTTGTAGTAGGGTCTCCTGGTAGCAGCCATGAGCTTGAGGAAGACGTATTCATCGTCGACAAATCATAGGCTTGGAAAACAATTGCTTTTGTAATGATGCAAACATTACGATAGCAAAGATTGTTTTCCCATCGATAGATTCGATGCAAGGTGGTGTTTCAATCGAGAAGATAGCAGGTAGCAGGAGAGGGTTGGCAATAAATAAAAACAGACGAAGTGAAATAAGCCGAGTCCCCGAACAAAAGGGGGAGCAGTTATTCCTAACTCCGTCTGCTAAGACAATACTTGAGTTCTCCGCCAAAATCAATGATATACTTGCGCCCATCGAGACGATAGATCCGTCCTACGCCTCTATTGAGAACACCGCAAGCCTCAATGCGGTGAAGAGAAAGCTTACAAGTGGCGGTTATCCGACCGATACAGATTAGGATACCTCGACATGGACATCACTTGGTGATCGCGAGTGTGCACCTATCCTGTTCCATGAGCGTACCCTCAAGTCTGACTTGTGCGACGTATCCCTTGCGGCGGGCAATCTCCTTGATCATGGCTGTCATGGGGTCGATGCACCACCCGTGGCAGGGCGAAGCTCCTCCCATCTTCTTTGAAAGCGCGCAGAGTTTGCAGGTTGTCGCTGTCGCGACGAACCCCGTTTCCTGCTCCTCCACATGCCAGTCGGCACATCCGAATACTTCGGAAAGCCGAGAGAAGACCTCATCTTCTGTTTCGATTCCCAACTGTTGGAGCATGAACGGGGCTGTCTGCTCCTGCCGTGCTTCCTTCCGGGCGACAATCGACGACAGGTGACCCAAACCTTGGTAGGTATTCACCGTTTCCGCAATCGATGCGGCGTAGATGTTCTGTAGAGTCCCCAATTTCTTTTCCGATTCCATAATGACTTCTCCTGTAAATTTACTTAACGTTCGTTAAATCTGAACGTAAAAAAACATCCCTATAGGCCTAGTACGATAGCCAGCTCCTCGCGGATCTCCTGTTCGACCAGCGTCTGGTTCTTCACCACGACCCGCTCGATCAAATTCTCCAGCACATGCATGAGGGTCCGTACCCGGGCCTGTGGATTCGGGACACTTTTCAGATGGGGGAGGATAAGCTGGTAATGCCGGGGAACAATGGACGCTTCCCAAGCATCCATAACCGCAAGCAGATCCTCGTCGCCATCGAAGGAGAGATACACCTTCACCCCCAGCCGATACACCATCCTGTCATGCTCGTCGAGGTTCATGACGTTGACTATGAAGTCTGTATAGAAGTCCAAGATATCCGCTGTTTTCAATTTCTGGGCTTCTCGGTCGAGCAGGTCGAAATAATCCTTTCGAATAATCTCGTGGAACAGGTCCTTCTTGCTTGAGAAGTAATAGTAGACCATGGGAAGGGAACAGTCGGCCTCTTTTGCGATAGTGCGGATAGTCGTGCCATGGTAGCCGTTCCGATTGAACTGCTCGACCGCAATCCTTTTTATCGTCGACTTCAAGTCTTGTCCATGGTCCATACGCCACCTCTTTGCAACCTAACGTACGTTAGATATACATCAAGCATGCCAATTTGTCAATAGTCGGTTTGTACAGTCGTGTATCGGCGAATGCAAGGTAGCTTTCAATGTATGGGTCTCATACCTTTTGATGAAGAATTTAAAGTCTTATCGAATTCGAATTATTCGGGATACTTGAAAATTCTCCCGATGGTGCTGACGACCAGAAAAGTTCCATGTTGAATTCATGTCTTAGCATTGCACCCATCAGTCCGTTACAATTGCACAAATCATTCTTGAAGTTTGAATCAAATTTACTTGAAAGTAATTCTTTGATTTTCCTGATATTACAGCAACGGATCAATTCTTCTTCCAGGTTTTTCACTTGTGGGATACAGATCACCTGTCTCACAACCGATTGTCTCTCAAGGAAACTAATGTTTGCTCGCAACGTCGATGAATCCGACGAGTCAGTATCAAAAACCAAAACCACATTGGTCTTACGTTTTAATGAAATTAATTTCGAGCGTGAGAACTTTTCTTCAATAACATTGAAAACCTTAACTTTTCCCGGCATGATGTATCGGAAATCTGTTTTTAGGACCTCTAGTATCTTCTCTTCTGTTTCACCTTCAACATAATATTGGTAATACTGATTCATCCTTACCCCACTCATTACAGACGATCGATGCGGTTGACCTTGGGCGCTATCGAAAACAAGTCATTCTCAACTGCTCTTCTCAATGAATCTGTATTCCTTTTCAAATAGTCATCTGCATAGACGCACTGCACTACGCTACCTCCATTGATAATTCTTTTCTTCAAGAACACAAATGTATGTTTCGGGAATTCCATATCCAGTATGTCGGTATTATGGGTTGTGAAAAATAATTGTTCGTTGTAACCCAATTTCTCAACCATTTTACCTAGAATCTCTTTCTCCATATCACTATGGATGTATGAGAACTTTTCATCACAATAATAGAATCCATTTTGTCTTGAGGCGATTGAAGTGAGCAGGATCGCGATATCGATTCCAGATCTCGTACCGCTTGAGAGTATCTCTCCATTCAATATTTTTCCGTCTTTGAGAATCAGATCGTGACCACTCAACTTTATTATGTACGAATCTTCAATATCCTGGGCTTCAATAACTTCTTGGACTGAGGGATCTAGGGATGAAAGGATAATTTCAAGCATATCCTTGAACCCAACCTCATGTAGATCCTTGAGTGACCTGATGGTGTTCTCCTGGCTTGGAGATGAAAAGTTCCAGCCAAAATTTTCAACCTCGTCCAGTGCTTTGATATAGGATTCTTTTTTATCGGTGAGGACATCCAATTTGGATGCACATGTTTCGTAGCTATCATTCTTGTTGATAGTAACATGTTTCACTGTGACACTTATATCTTCTTCTTTATAGGAATCGGTTTTGGGTGGTCGAATGGTACCTGCCACGCGATATAACCGATTGGAATTGGTATCGGTTATGAAATCGATCATGAATGAAGTATTTTTTGTATTGTCGTTGATACAACTAACGAGAGGATCGGGAGTTTTTTTTGAAATGAAGTTGAAAATTCCCTTAAGGGCCTTGCCCAATGTAGTCTTTCCGGACGCATTGGCACCCATGAGTACAATGAGTTTTTTGTATCTGAAGTTTGGTCTTTCGTTCAAGAATTCTTCTTCAATATTTGAATTCACAATCTTTTTTGGATAAGACATACTGATTTCAAAATCATTGAACGCATAGATATTGTTCAATTTCAGGTTCATGACAATCATACATACCTCCATCTATTATTTCGCATTTTACGAACTAATACGTTTTAGTATAATCGTAATCTTGGTAAAGCACAACCTTTTTGCAGACTTTCGATTATTCTGAACTGACACGAACAAAGTCCATCTGTTCGAAAGGCCCAAGAAAAGTAAAGATGAGGATGTTGCAGAGCACTAGGCTGGCATCGGGATTGAGAATTGCTATTTGCTACGATTTATTCTGATATCGGTTTCACATGCTCTTTGATATTGAAATAGACTTCCCGCATATCCCGATCTCCGTAGCCCTCGTCCATAGCCTGGTCCATGACAGCACACGTGCCTGTGAAAATCGGGAAGCCGCCGCTGCGGTCGAAGAGATCCTTCATGTAACCGATATCCTTGTGCGCGAGCTTGAGTGCGAATCCCATGGGGAACTCTTGTTTGCGGATCCGGGTCATAACGTTCTGGAACCCCTTGCTGTCACCCCCGCTTTTGGAAATGAATTCATAGAAGGAGTCCTTGTCGATATCCGATTGCTCGATCAGGGCGTAGGCAGCGGATGCGGCGCAGGTATTCATGATACTGAGGTAGTTGTTGATCAACTTCAACACATTCGCACAGCCCAAGGGTCCTGCGTAATGGAAATGCTTCGCTATGGTGGCGAATAGGGGTGTATAGGTTTCGAACAGTTCCTTCGGACCACCGACGGCAAGCCCCAATTCTCCCTGTTCGGCCTGTTTCGGGCCACCGGTCATAGGAGCGTCCATGAACCTGATCTTCAGCTTTTCGAGTTCGATACCGACCCGCTTTGTCGAGTCGGGGTGAGCGGTGGTGAAATCGATTACCGTATGGACGGTTCGTTTCCCATGCGCTGCCAATCCGCTGCGGCCAAGGAGGATTGTCTCGACTGTAGGAGAATCGGGGAGACACAACAGCAACACATCGGTTGTCTCGAAGACCTGCGCCAAATTCGTGGTCAGTTGGATATCATGGTTCCTGAGTTCCCGTACAATCGCATCGTCCTCGGAAATCGCCCGTTTGTAGACTAGCATCGGATATCCTGCCGCTTTCAGTGTCCTCGCAATCCCCGAACCCATCATTCCAGCACCTATGAAGCCGATACGTTCCATGCCGTTCCTCCCTTCGTCCACATGTTGGCATATTCTACCGCACAAGCCGATCGTTCTCAACGTGTTTCGGTTGCCCACTTGCCCCATAACCGGCTCCGGGGTACACTCGGTGCATGGACGTAGCGGCACTCTCGGCGAAACATATACAGGAAGCAATCAATTACGAAACAGTGCTGCTCAGCGCCAAGAAGTCCGAGTCCCATATGGAACCGATCTTCGAACAGATTGGGGAAATCGTCCCCTTGGGCGATCCGCTGACACTGCACCCGAACACCTATGCCGAATACCTTGGAATTTCCGCACAGGAGCTTTTGGAGACCCATTCCCACGTAAAGGCACGGTTCCTTCGGTTGGACGATTCCGATATTGTGCTCAAGCGTGGGGACGGAGTGTATCCCCAACCGGTCGCCCGGATCTCCGGTTCCCCCAGGTTCCTCTATGTGCGGGGAAACCACGAGTTGCTCGATACGAAATGTGTCTGTGTGATCGGCACACGCAATCCCAGCAATGAAGGGAAGACCTATGCGAAGGAGACGGTACAACACCTTGCCGGACACATGGTCACAATCGTATCGGGTTTGGCTTTGGGAATCGATGGTATCGCGCATATCACCTCCCTTGCCACCGGCACTGCCACAATCGCTGTGTTGGGGACACCGTTGACCGAAGTCTATCCATCGGAGCACCGGAAATTGCAGAAGATGATTGGTGAGAAGGGGTTGCTGGTAACCCGTTTCTCTCCGGCGACACAAACCCAGAAGTGGCATTTCTTGCTTCGGAACCAACTCATGAGTTCCCTGTCCATCGGCTCGATAGTGGTGGAGGACCGCGATGGCGGCGGAGCGGTCAAGCAAGCGCAGTATGCCTTGGACCAACAGCGCAAAGTGGTGGTGTTTCAGCATGTGCTGGACAACCGTTCCCTGCTGTGGCCCCGCCGGCTCGCCCTCAGGAGCGGAGTCCTGGTCGTGAAGCATCCGAACAGTATCCATGCACGGTTGTTTTCGCCGGCGACCCAAGCCAAGCCACAGGAAATTGCGGAGGCTCGACCGGCACAACTTTCGTTGTTCGACTTGTCTTGACAATGCATTGCTCCTTGCATAGTATTCAACCCTATGAAAGCACATGAACTTCGCAACAAATACATAGAATTCTTTGTATCCAAGGACCATACGCAGATTTCCGGAGCGTCCCTGATTCCGGAAAACGACCCGACGGTATTGTTCACCACAGCGGGGATGCATCCCCTGGTCCCCTATATCCTGGGACAGGAGCACCCCGCGGGAAATCGGTTGGTTGACTACCAGAAATGTATCCGTACCGGGGATATCGACGCCGTCGGCGACCCGCATCACCTCACATTGTTCGAAATGCTGGGGAACTGGTCCCTCGGAGACTATTTCAAGGAAGAGGCGATCCGTTACAGCCATGAGTTCTTGACCCAATGGTTGTCGATCAACCCGGACAAATTGTCGGTGACCGTTTTTGCGGGCGATGAAGGGGTTCCTCGAGACGACGAGTCCGCCGCGGTCTGGCGGGCCTTAGGAATACCTGACGAGAGGATCTATTTCCTGCCCCGGGAGGACAACTGGTGGGGTCCAGCCGGTGAAGCGGGTCCCTGCGGTCCTGATTCGGAAATGTTCATAGATACCGGTCGCGATTCCTGCGGTCCCGATTGCCGCCCCGGCTGCAAATGCGGCAAGTACTTTGAGATTTGGAACGATGTGTTCATGGGGTACCGCAAGACACTCGAAGGCGATTATGTACCTTTGGCCCGCAAGTGTGTCGATACCGGCATGGGAATCGAACGGACCATTGCCGTCTTGCAGGGCAAGAAGTCGGTGTACGAGACCGAAGTCTTCACACCGATTATCGCAGGCATCGAAGCATTGTCCGGTGTCACCTATGGCGGAAAGGAAGAGCTCGATATCTCGGTGCGTATCATTGCCGACCATGTCCGTACCAGCGTGTTCATCTTGGGCGACCAGCGGGGGGTCAAGCCTTCCAATGTCGGCCAAGGCTACATATTGCGCCGTCTGATCCGACGGGCGGTGCGGCACGGCAGGAAGCTCGGCATCGACGGGAAATTCCTTTCCGCACTTGCCACCGTTGTCGTCGACATGTATGGGGATGCGTATCCCGAATTGCTGGACAACCGGGATTTCGTCATGACGGAATTGGCCTTGGAAGAGGAGAAGTTCTCCACCACCTTGCAGAAAGGCGAGCATGAGTTCGAGAAGATGCTTCCCAACCTGCTGAAGGGAAACGGTCGGGTAATCAACGGTCGTATTGCCTTCAAGTTGTACGACACCTATGGGTTTCCCATCGAGCTTACCGAGGAGTTGGCGGCCGAACACGGGTTCACTGTCGATACCGAAGGGTTCGATGCTGCGTTCCAGAAGCATCAGGAAGTGTCCCGGGCCGGAGCGGAACAGCAGTTCAAGGGCGGACTTGCCGACCATAGCGAACTTACCACCGCACTGCACACCGCGACCCATTTGTTGCATCAGGCCTTGCGCACGGTACTCGGGACGCATGTCAGGCAAAAGGGTTCGAATATCACCCCGGAACGGCTCCGGTTCGACTTTACCCACGACGCTCCCATGACACCGGAACAGGTGCGGGAGGTCGAGGATATCGTGAACAGTGTCATTGCCCGCGACCTTCCCGTTTCGTTCGAGACCATGACCATCGAGGAAGCCAAGGCACAGGGTGCCATAGCGTTCTTCGAAAGCAAGTATGGCGAGCAGGTGAAGGTCTATAGTGTCGGGGACTTTTCCAAGGAAGTCTGCGGAGGTCCGCATGTCACCAGTACAGGGGCCATGGGACATTTCAAGATCCAGAAGGAGCAATCGTCATCCGCGGGGGTCCGAAGGATCAAGGCGGTTCTGGAAAAGTAATCGTTTGTGCACCAGGAATGAGACATCCCCAAACAGGTGAAGCTGTGGGGATGTTTTTTTTGTCAACAATTGACAAGTCTCGGATCAAATATTTCTCTTGCGGCACAGCAAAATGACAAATGGAGAAATAAAAACTTGACAACCACACGGCAGCAGGGGAGAATATCTACAAACTTGACGTCGTCGCTGTACGGTAATGCAGCGGGAAGGGGAAGTGTATGAGAAAAGTGCTTTTGTTGGTTGTGTTGATTCTGTTGGTTTCCGCTACCGCGGTATATGCCGCAGAGCCGCGAGAAGGGATCCGCGCCGGTATGATCACCGGTTTGCCGTTCCATATCGGTGTGACAGGCGAGTATAATTTTGGACAAGCCACCGCTTCGGTTTCTTTGGGTTATGCCAGCGCATTCCTGCTCAGGGTAGGTGGTGACTACAACTTTGACAAACCCTTCGTGAACGATGCCTGGGGAATGGCCCTGTATCTCAGTGTCGGTGGGCATTTGGATTTGCTTATCGGTAGTGGTTGGAATACGGTGGCCTTGGGTATTCCTGTAACTTGGTCCTACTATTTGGATGACCTTCCCATGAAGATATTTGTCAAGGCCGGCCCGGAAATCTATTTTGGCTTGGGAGGAGGACTCGATTTCCTCGGTACCATCGGAGCCCTGTACCAGTTCTAGCATAATCCGTTCTTTCGATTGTTGACTCCACATGGCCGTCTCTCAATGGGACGGCTATATGGTTTGGGTGGTCAGTCCACCTCGATTTTCACTTCGATACCGGCGATCATGGTCCGACTTTCGGCAATGATTGCCCATGGCCAGCCGAGTACTGTCGAGATTCCCAGCAATTCGCGCATATGGCAATTGGCGATCGCCCGTTGCACATGATCTGCCTGGAACTCGTGCGGCATCAAATGTGCCGGCGCCTGCAGAAGTGTAGGCCGGGTCGATTGCAAATCCAACCAGCGTTCCTGTATGCCGAGACCGATCTCTTCCTCGGTACGTTGTGGTATACCGCGAAGACCGGTCGGCTTTGCCTCCAGGTACAGGTTCTCATACCGCAGGATACCATCGTAGTATTCGCGGACGATACCCACCGGTTCGGAAGCAACGATACCCAAGCCCAATTCTTCCATGCATTCCCGCTGTGCACATTCCTGTGGCGTCTCTCCGGGATCAATCCCGCCACCGGGCAATACATATTGGCCGCGGTTGACCATATAGGAGAAGGCCATGCGTCCCCCATGGACAACGACGGCCCTGCAGGTCTGTCGGAACCATGGGTTCAACACCGATGCATCTTCGATAGGTCGGGTATCGTATATGGTGAAAATCTTGATGGGACTACCTCACAAATTCGAATCGCACACGTTCTTCGGAACCGCCAACTGGCCACAGGCGCCATTGACTCCCCGACCCCGCGAGAATCTGCGGGTATAGGGAACTCCGAGCAGGTCGAGTTCACGGGTAAATGCCGCGATTTCCTTGCCATCGGGAGTCTCCCAATCGAGTTCAGCCGCCGGATTCCAAGGGATGAGGTTCACAATGACATCCAGACCCCGGATAAAGGCCGCCAGCTTCCTTGCCGATTGGAGACCTGTATTGTAGTTGTGCAGCATGACGTATTCTAGGGTGAACCGCTTTCCCACGACATGCTGATAGTGTAGGAGGGCCGACTTCAACTCCTCGAGCGGGTACGCCTTGTTCACCGGCATCAATTCCGTGCGTTGCGCATTGTCGGCGGTCACCAGGGAGACGGCCAGCTTGACCGGAAGATTGATCTCCGCCAGCTGAAGGATTCCCGGAATAAGTCCGCATGTGCTTATGGTGATGCGCCTGAGACCGATATCGAACCCGGCGGGATCATGCAGATAATTGATTGCCTGGATCACCTCGGCGAAGTTCGCCATAGGCTCTCCCATTCCCATGAATACGATATGGGTGGTATCGGGAGCAATACGCCGCAGGTGGACAAACTGTTCGATTATCTCGAACGCCTGCAGGTTCCTTACCAGTCCCATGGTACCGGTTCGACAGAAGGTGCAGCCCATGGCGCACCCTACCTGGCTCGAGAGACATGCAGTCTTGCGGTCTTCCCTGTCGGTCAGCAGGACACATTCGACTACCGCTCCATCGATAAGCTGGATGGCCAGCTTGGTTGCTCCGGAGGAATCGGTCTGCTCGTCGACCACCTCGCTGGAAGCCAGGCGGGGCATAGCCTCGCCCAATCGGAAACGGAGCGGTTTCGGCAAATCGGTCATCTCCTCGAAATTCGAGACACCGCGGACGAGCCATTTATAGACCTGTTTCCCCTGAAATGTCTTTTCCAAACCCAATGCCCCTAGGATCTCATTGGGCTTCATGCCATACAGGGTCTTTGGCATCTTCTTCCGGTCATCCATACTTCACTACTCCTCGTATGGGTACAGTCTACGCGAACATTGCGATAATGGCCAGTAGGACGCCGGTGATACCCTCGCCTCCAAGGAAGCCGCTGGCAACCAGGCTGGTCTTGTCCGCCAACTGTTCCGACCGTTTTTTTCCAATGATCCTCTTGACGGCAAGCAGCACCAGCGCACCGAATCCCATGATGGTCGAAATGCTGATCGGCAAATAGATACCGAGGCCCAATGTCGCGGCCGGAACGTTCATGACATACAAGACAATTCCAACAATCGCACCAATGGTGAAGGCAGGCACATGGCCAAGTCCTCCGACCATTGCGGTGACCGCCCGTGCCTGGGGAGCGGGAAGCATCTCCGAACCGAACCCGCCGAACGCATCCTTCAGCACAAATAGGGCAATCACTGCCACAACCGAGCCGACAAGGCCTCCGATTCCTTCGGCGACAATCTGCGAGGAGGGTTTCGTGCCGACCAGATGGCCCGATTTCAGGTCGTTCATCATATCACCGGTCAACCCGCACGCGACAGCGGTGACACCGGCGATCGAGAAGGCGGCGATGGTAGAAGGGTTCCACATGATTTGGATGGCAAGGAGCACCAGGATACCGAATATCTCCATGGGGTTGATTCCGGTCTGCCCGGTCAACATTGCCGCCAGCTGCGTTGTGAGATAGATACCGACGATAGTGACCACGGCTTGCAGGAAGGTGATTTCCGAGCCTGCGGTAAGCAACACCAATACGCCGACGACAACCGACAAAGCGATCCACCTGGTCTTTCCGGCTGGAATGGCGAACACATTGGAAGACGCGGTCTTTTTCGTGCCCTGTTGCTTGAATTGCGATATCTTCTGGATCGCTGTCTTGGCCAGGATACCGATCCCGGTTCCGACCATCAACCCGATTCCCAGGTTTTGCCTGAACAAGTCCGCCCCGGCCATATCGGCAAACAAGCCGGTAACGATGCCGATCGGCGTGATCAGAAGGTATCCCAGGATCGCGCCACCGAGCCAGACGAGGGAGAGTACCGGACCTATCATCGCCCCGATGCCCGCAGCCATGGGCGAGACCCACATGGCGACTCCGGGAACCACAGCCGTGCCGGCGAAGATCACCAATACCGCGGGGATTATTGGGATACCGTCACGGAATATCGTGAACAGCGCGCTTGCGGCCATGCATGCGAACAGCAGGACGGCTCCCTTGCCCTTTGTCGTACTGGCGATAAGCGTGTTGTATGCGGCTTGGCCCATGGGATAGGGCAGTTGTTCCTCGACGATATATCGTTGGCGGGCGACAATGGTGAACAACGTTCCCAACAGTGCGCCGGAGAGGGTGATCACCAGAATCGATAGCGGCGACACCTCGGCCTGTGCATTGAGCATCCAGATACCTGGAAGGGTGAATGCGAGCCCCCCGGCAACCATTGCGCCGGAGCTCATCATGGTGTGGGTGACATTGATCTCCTGTAAGGAAGAACCCTTGAACCGCCGAAGGATTGCCATGCTGACAACCGTAACGAAGACGGTAGGCCAGGGTAGGGCTCCCATGCGCAAGGCGACATACATGGAACTGCTGGTTATGACGATAAGGCCGAGCAGGCCGATGATGAATCCTCGTAGAGTCAAATGACGTATAGGTTTTGTTTCCATAAAAGCTCCTCCCCCTGTAGATGGCGCAAGCATAGCAGATTGACGGATATTCGTTAAGTGTTCAGAAAACAAGCGTAAACAGGCAAAATTTGTAACCTTTCCAAAGGTATTAGGTATAAGTTCTAGGTATTGTGTGGATAATACCGACCGATTGCAGTATTATACTATACAGTAACAAACGCGGGATACATTCCCAAAGGAGATGAATCGTATGAAGAAAGTATTTCTGGTGGTTGCTCTTGTCCTCATCATCGCGCTACCCGTTTCAGCCGCAGGCTACATGAAGACAAACGGCATCGGCGTTGGACTCAGTGGTGGCTGGCCGGTATCCGGTGTCGCAGTAAAGTACGGTATGGATGATTTCAGACTCGTCGGAACCCTCGGTTACAACTACAATGGCGGTTTCGCCCTTGAAGCTGGAGCCCAATACGATTTGAGCGAGTTCGATATCGATGGAGTTCCCTTCTATGTGAACGTTGGCGTGACCGGTGCGATCAGCGCTGGCGGCCCTGACTTTACGCTCTCTGTCAATGTGCCCTTCGGCGTGTCCTATTTCTTCGAGGATTTCCCGGTTGAGGTATTCTTGAAAGTCGGTCCTGGACTCAGGATTCTTCCCGATCTCGGTTTCGACATTGGCGTAGCACTTGGCGGTCTCTGGTATTTCGAATAGAAACACCGTACTCGAACGAAAACCCGAAGGTCACGATGGATCAAACCACCGTGGCCTTTTCTCTTGTTCAGGCTTCCAATCGCGAGAAGGGTTCCAGCTTGGAAAGCAACCGGGCGGGAATACGTGCGGTTACCGCCACGCCGTCATCGAGATACTTGATATCTATGACGGTGCCGTTGTTCCTGACAAGTGCGACCAGATCACCCCTCGAGTGGGGGAACAGGTAGGAGAACTCGGGATGCGAGTGGTGCGCCATGATTTCCATGGCATTGAGCAATTCTGCTATTCCCCGTTCCTCACGTACCGATCCGGCAATCGAGCCAGGATGGTCCGCCAGTATCTTTGCGACCGAGAATTCGTTGTGGGGGCTATCCATCTTGTTGATGAACACCACCATGGGTTTCCCCTCGCATCCGAGTGACGATAGGACCTTCATGGTGGTTTCGAAGCACTGGAGCATGTCGGGGTGGGCCGCATCGACCACATGGATGATGAAATCGTCGTACCTAGCCTCTTCCAACGTCGATTTGAAGGCATCCACCAATTGGTGCGGCAAGTCGCTCACGAATCCTACGGTATCCGAAATCAGTATGTCGCCGCCACGGGGAAGGGCCACTTTCCGTGTGGTGGGATCAAGGGTAGCGAACAACTTATTCTCGACCAGCACGTCGCTTTTGGACAGCAGGTTGAGCAACGAGGACTTTCCCGCATTGGTATATCCGACGATCGCAGCTGTGGGAAGCGTTCCGTTCGATCGGCTCTTGCGTTGGATCGCACGTTGCGCCTCGACTTTCCTCAACTCTTCCTTGAGCACGGTGATCTTGTTCAACACGATCCGCCGGTCTATCTCGAGCTGGGTCTCGCCTTCACCCCTTGTGCCTTTTGTTCCACCACGCTGACGTGAGAGGTGTGTCCATTTGCGGGTCAGGCGGGGAAGCGAGTATTCCTGGCGGGCCAGCGCAACCTGGAGGACAGCTTCCTTGGTCGCCGCGCGATCGCTGAAAATCTGCAGGATCACCTCCTGCCGGTCGATCACCGCGATATCCATGGTCTGCTCGAGGTTCCGCTGGACGCGGGGGGGCAGGTCGCGGTCGAATATGATGCAATCGGCCCCGGCTTCCTTGGCCAACGCATCAAGCTCGGCCACCTTTCCCGACCCGACCAAAGTAGCGGCATTGGTCTCGCGAAGTGGAATGACAAGGGAACCGACGATCTCGGCTCCCATGGTCTGCACCAGACTCTGAAGTTCCTCCAGGCGCGCTTGCGAGCGTCGGATTTCCTCACCTTGGGGTCGTATCACCACGACAAAGGCCTTGGTCTGCAGCTGTTCGATTTGAATAAGTGTTGTATCCGTAATGGAAAAAGCTCCTTTTGGCACGTATCGCAGATAGTTACCTTAGGTAGCATTATATGCTATACTCCACGCGCATTACAAGCAATCAAAGGGGTCCCCATGGGTTTAAACTGCGGTATCGTCGGATTGCCGAACGTCGGCAAGTCAACAATTTTCTCAGCGCTTTCCTCGGCACCGGCCGAAGCGGCGAATTATCCTTTCTGTACCATCAATCCGAATATCGGCATGGTCAGCGTACCTGACAAGCGGCTCGACAGGATCGTCGAACTGATTCCCACCGAGCGGGTTGTTCCGGCTACAGTCGAATTCGTTGATATCGCCGGTCTGGTCGCAGGCGCCTCGAAGGGCGAGGGGTTGGGAAACCGCTTTTTGGCCTCTATCCGCGAGGTTGGAGTGCTGGTCCATGTGGTCCGCTGTTTCGAGAATCCGGATATCATCCATGTCGACAATAGAATCGACCCGGCCAGCGATATCGAGACCATAAACATAGAACTGGCTTTGGCCGATCTCGAGACCGTGGACAAACGCTACCAGAAGACTTCCAAGATGTCGCGCCTGGACAAGGAAACGGCAAAGCAAGTCGCCACCGTACTGCCTGTCCTTGAAAAACTCCGTGAGGCGCTGGGTAACGGTATCGCCGCCCGGAGCCTCGGTTTCAGCGAGGAAGAACTGAAATTGGTATACGACCTGCACCTAATCACCCTCAAACCGGTGATCTACGTCTGCAACGTGGACGAGGATGGAATCGGCGAAGAGAACGATTTTGTCCGGACCGTGCGGGCAATCGCAGAGGCCGAAGGGGCTCCCGCCGTAGTGATCTGCGGCAAGATCGAAGCAGAGATCGCGGCACTCGATACGCCGGAAGATCGCGCGGAATTCCTGGAAGCCGTGGGGCTGGAGGAGTCGGGACTCAACCAACTCATCCATACAGGGTACCGGACGTTGGGATTGCGGACCTTCTTCACTGCTGGAAGCGACGAGAACCGCGCATGGACGTTCCATGCGGGCGACAAGGCACCACAGGCCGCTGGAGTCATCCACACGGACTTCGAGAAGGGGTTCATCAAAGCCGAGGTGTACCATTGCGACGACCTGTTCAACTACGGTAGCGAACAGAAGGTGCGGGAAGCCGGCAAGTTCAGGATCGAGGGGAAGGAGTATGAAGTACGCGATGGAGACATCATGCACTTCAGGTTCAACAATTAGTGGTCAAGGAGTCTAGGCCACCAATTACCAGGTTGCGCTGAATTCGATCGGCTGTGCCAACAGCAGGAACTCGATGAGGGGTATGTCGAACCGGATGGAATTCGGACCTTCGCGTACCCCTCCCTTTTGGCTCTTGATCACCGATGGCGTGGTCAGACGCAAGGAAATCACACTGTCGGTTATCGAGGACGGACCATCCTCTCCCAAGATATAGCTGATCATATCCAAGTACTCCTCCTCGCTCATGCCCTCGTTGTACAGGGGGCCGAATGTCTCGAAGTTGGGATCTGCGAGGAAGGGGATCATGCGGGTGAGTTGCGGATAGTTTTCCATGTCCAGGTGGATCATCAGCGTGGTGGCTGCCGCCGAGCGTGTGATCCGCACGATGCTCTGGGGTTCGCGCCTGTTGAGGTCACTCAGCAGGTTTTCCAGGCTGGAAAAGGTGAAATCGATGAAATAGCCGTTGGAACCGATCTTGGTCGATGCTATGTTCGACGCACTGGCGGTGGTGTGCAATTGGGTGACGAAGTCGTCGATGGAGGCATCCATGATCGATTTCTCCCGCTCCTCGGGAGCGAACGGCTCGAAATCCTCCAAGACCGTCTGGAAGAAATCGTAGACGTACAAATCGGTGGTGGCCCAACCCGAGCGATCCTGGGTGAGGCTGAGACCCTGTTGCATGACACAGCTGTTGAACATGGCCATGGTCAGCACGATCATGACCAGCACCAGCTTCCGATACCTTTTCGTACTCATCATCGATGCCCCTTTGAGCTACTGTAGCCTACCGCCAAGGGATTTTGCAAGCACAAGCTCCCCTTACCCTTCCATCTTCTCGACATAGAGGGTGCCGTCCTCGATAAAGATCCAATAGGGTTGCGGTTCCTCGGAAAGTGGGTATGTCCTGGAAAAATCCGCCAACGGCATGGAATCCAGTTGCGCCAAGAGGTCGCTGTCGTACTGCAGGTAGACGACCGGACTTTCGCCGCTCTCCTGCAGGTGTGCGATCCCCTGATGCAATTCCATATAGCTGAGCAGCGCCGGCAAGAGGTCCTGCTTGTCCTGCTCGTGGTACAACGTTTGGACAAACCGATCCTGTACCGCGAAGATATCCTCGTCTTCCTCGATCGGGCACTCCTCGAGATACACCGAGAATGCCTCGAGCAGCTCGACCGGCCGGAAGCCGAGTCCGGAGCATGCCGCATGGAACCACATGACCGCTTGGCCTTGGGTATAGAATTGGTCGCATGCGTCCTTCAAGCGTAGGGCAACGGCAATATCGGCGCTTTTCATGGTCGGGCTGCCGAGCAGCAGGTACGGACTCTCCTCCTGGTGGACCAGGTGCAGCGCCTTCGCATCCTCCGCCAGTTGTGTTCCGGGCAACAGTGCCAAGAGGAATATATCCAGATTGCTCGGTTTGCATCCGATAGCATAATCGATACTGTCCCTGAAGGATTCCAAGGTGTCGCCGGGCAACCCTATGATAAGGTCCAACCCGAAGACAACGCCATGGGTGTTGAGCAATGCGATCCTGGAAGCAAACAGCTCGGGGTCGAACTTGCGGCCGATACCGTTCAATACGGCGGCATTGCAGCTCTGCAATCCTATTTGGAGTGAACAATGGAATTGGCCGAACAGCTGCGACGTCTGCTTGTCCAGCAGTTCCGCTCGTACTTCGAAGGTGAAGTGCATGTCCGATGGCGATCGGTCTCGCAACAGGGTGAGCATGTGCACGGTACGCTTGCGGTCCATGTTGAATGTCGGATCGAGGACGAACACATGCTTCACCTCGTGCGCGATCAGCAGGTCCAATTCGGCTTCGATCCGCTCGTCGGGATAGGTCCGCACCGAACGGCTGCCACGCGATTCGAAGCAGAATGCGCAGTGGTAGGGGCATCCTCGGGTCATTTCCCATAAGACACCCTCATAATCGGAAGGGATCGCCGTACCGGTAAGCAGCGGAGAGGCCAGGGTGGACAAGTCCAGCGGATATACCGCATGGGCAAGGGTGGTCGAGTGGGTCTGGATTCCAGGACCATGGGGTTCTTGCCCTGCAAGCAGTTGTGAAACCGCCAGGGCAACAGTTTCCTCGCCTTCGCCCAACACGATGAAGGACAATCCCATATCGAGCAGTTCCTGGGCTTTGGCACCGGCCTCTGGGCCTCCCGCATACACGATGGTGTCGGGGCAGAGCCGCTTGAATGCCGGTATGAACCGGTTGAACCAGTCCCTGTTGTACAGGTACATCGACAGGCCCACCAGATTGCTGCCGGTCTTCGCTACGGCCTCCGCAGCCACGACAGGATCGTGGGTGTCCGCAAGATAATGTGACAACGATACATCCGTGGTATCCTTGGTCCGCACATCGTTGGCCAGGGCGGTCAGGATGCACAATGCCCCCAGCGGATATGCCATGGGGGATTGTTCGATCGCACAGGCCACCAGGTTGATGGAGAATCTGTCGGCCACGCTATTTGATATCGACGCCACCAAACGCCGCAAGACAACGGACCGTGACCGTGGGAACCGAATGGTCCAACGGCTCCTTGGCCTTGTTTTCCACACCGCCGAACAGTGGGGTCGCCCTCGTCACTACCCGGACATTGCTTGGGAAACGGATATCGATGCCACCGAACACCGCCGAAGCATCCACAATGATATCGTGGTCTATCCTGGCATCGCGGAAATCCACCGTCAGGCCACCGAACAACGCGAACAGTGTAGAGCCATCCAGATTGTCGGCGGAATTCCTGATTTCCTGACCCGAGAAGATCGCGGTATAACTCGGGTTGACCGTATCGTCCCTTTTGGAGGTGGAGTTGGTGGAATAACGGTCTTGTCCACGATTTTCGTGGGATTCCCGACGCCCCTCGCTCCGATACGAACGTCCGTCCTGCTCCACATGTTCCCGTTCCTGGGAATCCTCCTGGTGCCGGGGATTGAATATGAACAGGAGACCGAATCCGATTATCGCAGCGCCGACGACATAGGTGCTGTTGAACCACTGTGGAATCCAGTCCTGTTGGTTCGCCAGCAACCAGAACCCGAGCAGGAGCAAACCGAAATTCCAAGGACCGACTCCGCCGCTGGTCATGGAGACGATCGCGACGACAATGATCGGCAAGGTCCACCAGCCGTTGAAGAAGAAGGAAAATTCTATGCCTGCTGCTTTTAGGATCAGGTTGATTCCGACACCTACGATAATCAGGCCAATGAGCACTTTGGCTGTGTTTTGTTTCATGGAGCCATTGTGGCTAAATTTCACCTTTGCTGTCAATCGTTGACAAAACCCTTTGCACCTCCTATAACTGTAGTTCCTGCGTGGTCGCACCCTGTATTGCCGGCGGCGCTCGATAAGGACGATATTCATGGCAAAGAAACAGAACACGAATGGCAAGACGCTCATTATCGTGGAGTCACCCACGAAGGCCCGGACCATCAGGAAATTTCTCCCTGAGCATTGTTCCGTAATCGCATGCAATGGACATGTGCGGGATCTGCCATCCAAGGACCTCTCGATCGATGTCGAGCACGGCTATACCCCCAAGTATGTGGTCTCCAAGGGTAAGGACAAGATACTGAAGGAAATCAAGAGCGAACTTGCAACGAGCACCGAACTGATGCTCGCGACCGATGAAGACCGCGAGGGTGAAAGCATCAGCTGGCACCTGCTCGAAGTGTTGAAACCGAAAGTGCCGTACCAACGCATGGTATTCCATGAAATCACCAAACGGGCGATCCTGCACGCATTGGAACATGGTCGGGAACTCGATATGGCACTGGTGAATGCCCAGGAGGCAAGGCGGATACTCGACCGCCTGTATGGGTATACGATCTCTCCCTTCTTGTGGAGAAAACTTTCCCAGCCCAAGCTTTCGGCAGGGCGGGTGCAATCGCCCGGTTTGCGCATGGTGGTGGAACGCGAACGGCAACGGATGCGGTTCGTGACAGCCAACTATTGGGACGTCAAAGCCAACCTCTATAGGAAAGGCGATGCCGTATCGCAGGATTTCGAAGCGAAGTTGGAATCTGTCGGCGGTATACGTATCGCGACTGGAAAGGATTTCAATCCCGAGACGGGAAAACTGAATCCCCACAAGCATGTGGTGGTGGTCGACGAACAGGCTGCGAAGGAGCTGTCCGAGCGGCTGCACCATGCCACGTGGAACGTCCTTTCGGTCGAGGAGAAGGAAAAGAAGCAGCGACCGGCTCCTCCGTTCATTACATCGACGTTGCAGCAGGAAGGCAGCCGCAAGCTCCGATTGAGCGCCAAGGATACCATGCGCATTGCCCAGAAGCTCTACGAAAGCGGGTTGATCACCTATATGCGGACCGACTCCCCAAGTCTGAGCCAAGAAGGCATACATGGTGCCCGGGATGCAGCCGGCTCGCTGTTCGGCCTCGAGTACCTCTCGCCGACCTCACGCCAATATGCATCCAAGAGTTCTTCCGCCCAGGAAGCACACGAAGCTATACGCCCGGCAGGTGAGGTGTTTGTCCATCCCGAGAAAAGCGGATTGCACGGTGCGGAATACGCCCTGTACGAGATAATTTGGAAACGGACGCTGGCAAGCCAGATGGCCGAGGCGATAAAAGCCTCGACCACTGTCAAGATCGAAGCAGACGATACGGTATTTTCGGCGACGGGAAACAGGATCGTGTTCCCCGGATTCATCCGTGTCTATGTCGAGGGGAAGGATGATCCCGAAGCCGCCCTGGAGGATTCGGAGCGACTGCTGCCGCAACTGTCCGAGGGCATGGGACTCGATTCGAAAACGATCGAGCCTGTCGGGCATGAGACCAAGCCGCCTGCCCGCTTCACCGAAGCCACGTTGGTCCAGGAGCTGGAGAAGCAGGGAATCGGCCGTCCGTCGACCTACGCGACGATCATAGACAAGCTGTTCGAGAAATCCTATGTGGTGAAGGACGGTACTGCCTTGGTTCCGACATTTGTCGGCTTTGCGGTCGTGCAGTTGTTGGAGAAGAATTTCACCAATCTCGTCGACTATGCATTCACCTCCAGGATGGAGACCGAATTGGATGGTGTGGCCGAAGGGACTGTCAACCAGCTCGACTTCTTGAAAACCTTCTATGAGGGACAACAGGGGTTGAAGCAACAAGTCGAGGAGAAGCTGGAGACAGTGAAACCGGCCGATGCGAAACGCATCGATCTTCCCCATATTTCCAACATGAACCCTATCCTGATCGGCAAGTTCGGTCCGTACGTCGCCAGGAAAAATGGTGACGGGGATACCGAACAGTCGGTATCCATTCCCCAGCAGTTCTTTCCCGGTACCATCCAGGAGGAGGATATCAGGCAATTGCTGGACATGAAGGCGAACGGTACCGACGAACCCGAACCCATATGTACCGATCCGACCAGCGGATTGCCGGTATTCCTGTTGACCGGCAAGTTCGGTCCCTATTTCCAGCTCGGCAAGAAGACGGACGACAATCCGAAACCCAAACGGGCAAGTGTTCCCAAGGGGCGTGATCCGCAAGCCATGGAGGCGTCCGAGATTTTGAAATACTTGTCCCTGCCTAGGGAAATCGGCATGCATCCCGAACTGGGCAAACCGGTGGTCGCGAGTGTCGGACGGTTCGGACCCTATGTAGGATGCGATGGGGAATTCCGGTCGTTGCCCAACGAGGAGGCCTTGTTCTCCATTTCCCTGGAGGATGCATTGGCTATGCTTGCTGCGCCGAAACCGGGAAGGGGAGGTTCGGGTGCCGGAAAAAAGGGTGCCGCCGCCGAGCCCTTCCTCTCGTTCGACGAGTATGAAGGGAAACCTCTGGGCGTCTATAACGGCAAGTACGGGTACTACGGAAAACTGGGAGCGGAGAATTTCGCGCTTCCCAAGGAAATGAAGAAGGATGCGGCTGCCTTGCAAACCCTCACGCGTGACATGATGATAGAATTGTCGAAGGCACCCAAGGCCGAGCGGCCCGCAGGAAAATCCCGGTTCAAGAAGAAGTGAACCGATGCAGGATAGAAAAAGTCCGAGGAGGTGTTCCCCGGACTTTTTTTTACCTGTGTCGACCACCCCACCCAGGGGTTACGAACGTTCGAACAGGTATGAAGTTTTTCCTATACGGATCCTGGAGCCCAGGTACGGATACAACGCGGTTGCCCACAAGCCGGTCAGGCCGTAACGGAACACCCCGACTGCCATGTGGTCTCCCAGGATTGTCTTCAACGCTTGTATCACTAGTAGCACGACCACACCAATGACAAAACGGAGGATCTTGGTCCCCGTCGTTCCACCGGTGGTGTACTTGATATGACGTTGCTCCCAAGCGAAACCCAGGTATCCTCCTCCAGCCAGGCTGAAGAGCTTCATGGGATCGGTGAAACCGACCGGGTCGATCGCATCCAGTTCAATCAAGAGTGCCAGCAGGATCGCGACAACTGCCGATACCGCTCCCACGACCAACGAAAAGGTGTAGAGGGCCTCGGGTTTGTCGTAGAGGTTCGAGAACCAGGTGTATGCGACGAAGGTGACGGTGATTCCCAGTGCCAGGCCTGCGAAGACATCGAGTGGCCAGTGTACCCCGAGATATATGCGCGAGAGGGCAACCAGGAGTATCAGCACCGCACAGACTATCGAAAGCCACCGTTTTCGGTAGGTCACCGCCAGTGAGCTGTAGAAGGAGGCCGCACCCGTGGTATGCCCGCTGGGGAAGGAGTAGCCGGTTGCGGTCTCGATCCGCTTGCCTTCGATTTGTGCGATCACCTGGAACGGGCGGGGAGCCTTGACCAGAGCCTTGAGCACGCTCATGCCGATCAGTGAAGTGAACAGGGTCGAGAATATCGCGAATCCCTTTTTCTTCGATGCGCACCACAGGAAAAAGGCTACTGCAAGGATGAATACAGTCTCTTCCCCAAGCATGGTCATGAGTTCCACAAGCACATCGAGAAACGGGGAAGACATTCGTTGGAAGAATTCCATGATGGTCAGTTGCATACGCGATACCTCCTTTCACCGTTGCAGTATATAGAAGCCGCCGGCCGGGCGCAACTGGCAAAGCCGCAACCGTTTGCACGGTATCGGTCTGGGGAAAAGTTACCGAAAAAGGGGAAATAGGTGTTGACAAAAATCCGTCTACATTGTAGTTTCTCCATGCTACTTATGAGGGTGTAGCGAAGTTGGTTATCGCGACGGCCTGTCACGCCGTAGATCGCGGGTTCGAGTCCCGTCACTCTCGTCCAAGACCGCTCTGGGTAATCCCGGGCGGTCTTTTGGTTTTTTCCTGAGCAGGTGCAGGGAACGTAAGGTTCGATACCCCGCCCATCGGGGCGGTACGGGAGACGAAACCTCCACTTTCCGGCTCTTGCCTTGGGGTGTCGATACCTTTTGTCAGCGTGTCGGGATTGGCGTATTCACGGCACTTGGAGGATATATGAAGATTTTGGTAGGTATGAGCGGAGGAATCGATTCCTCTGTCGCAGCCTTGTTGCTCAAGGAAGCTGGTCACGAAGTTGTCGGTGTCACCATGTCCATCTGGAGGGAAGGGAACCCTTTCACCGGTGAACTACGGAAGAACGCCTGTTTCGGGCCAAATGAAGAGGAAGATATCGCCGAGGCCCGGAGGATCAGCGAATTGCTGGGAATCGAGTACCATGTCCTCGATTGTGCGGCGCAATATGAACGGATTGTCCTCGAGGACTTCCGTAGCGAATACATGGCGGGACGGACTCCAAACCCCTGCGTCTGGTGCAACAGTCTCATCAAGTTCGGTGCCTTGCCGAAGATCGCACGAGAATCGGGAATCGGTTTCGACAAGTTTGCCACCGGACATTATGCCCAGGTCGAGCACACCGGCAACCGGTGGTTGCTCAAACGCGCGGTGGACAGCCGCAAGGACCAGACCTACTTCCTATACCGTCTTACACAGACACAATTGTCCGAAGTCATGTTCCCGCTGGGCAAACTCAACAAGGAGGAGGCCCGGCGATTGTGTGTCGAACATGGCTTCTTCACCGAGGAGAAGGATGAGAGCCAGGATTTCTACAGTGGTGATTATAGCGACCTGTTGCAGACCGAACCACTTGAGGGGGATATCGTCGACACCAACGGCAACATCCTGGGACACCATGCGGGGCATTGGAACTATACGATCGGACAACGGCGGGGCCTGGGCATAGCATCGGAACGTCCCCTCTATGTGATCTCCTTGGATGCCCGGCAGAACCATGTGGTGGTTGGACATGAGGAGGAGACCTTCGGCAGCGCGCTCATGGCCCAGCAGATGAATTGGATTGGTCTGGAGCAACCCGCCGGATCGTATGAGATCCAAGCGAAGATCCGTTCGACCGGGACCACCAAACCAGCCATTCTCGAGATTCTCGGAGAGGATATGGTCTCGGTGCGGTTCGCGGAGCCGCAGAAAGCCGTTACTCCGGGGCAGTCGGTGGTCTTTTATCAAGACGATGTCGTTCTTGGTGGGGGGGTAATTCGATAACCGGTCGACATGTCGCTTGTCCAGAGCCCGGAAACATGGTTTAATTGTCAAGCGGAGCGGGTGGAATGGAACCGCGATACGGTTCCTTTCCCGAGCGAGCGCAGGGAACATGAGGTTCCACACCTTCAGTATAGGGAGATTGCCATGCGACTGATTATCCAACCCGATTATGAGAAGCTGTCCTGTTGGGCGGCACGATATATTGCAAAAGCGATCAAGGAGTTTGCGCCGAGCGCGGACAAGCCGTTCGTCCTCGGGTTGCCCACCGGTTCGTCGCCGGTGGGGACCTACCGCCAGTTGGTGGAGATGCACCGGAGGGGAGAACTCTCGTTCAAACATGTGGTTACCTTCAACATGGACGAGTACATCGGATTGCCCGAAGACCATCCGCAGAGCTACCACGCCTTCATGTGGGACCATTTGTTCAGCCATGTTGATATTCCCAGGGAGCAGGTCAATATTCCCAACGGGAATGCCGAGGACATCCTCCAGGAGTGCGCATCCTACGAACAGAAGATCGCAGCTGCCGGGGGAATCCGACTCTTCCTCGGCGGGATAGGGGCCGACGGCCACATAGCATTCAATGAACCGTACTCGTCGCTCGACTCCGTTACCCGGGTGAAATCGCTCACCCACGACACGAAGGTCATGAACTCGCGCTTCTTCGGCAACGATATCACGAAGGTCCCCTCCACGGCCATAACGGTCGGTGTGAAGACTGTCATGGATGCCAGGGAGGTCCTGTTGCTGGTCAACGGGCATGCGAAGGCCAGGGCGTTGCAAGCGGCGGTCGAGGGGCCGGTGAGCCATGCGTGGACATGCAGTGCCCTGCAGATGCATGCGAAGGCAATCATCGTGTGTGACGAACCGTCGGCAGCCGAACTGAAGGTCGGTACCTGGAAGTACTTCAAGGATATCGAGGCCGAACACCTCAACCCCGACTGCCTGTTGGTAATGGAATAGGCGTTACGTTCGAAGCCCCATCTCGTCGGCGACCTTGATCACTGTGGCGGGGTCGTCGGTCATGATCGAGTCCACTCCCATGGCGAACAACCGCCGCATCTGTACCTCGTCGTTGATGGTCCAGACTTGGATCACAGCATCCAATGCATGGAATGCCCGGATAAAATTCTCGGTGATCACCGTGATTCCCCACTGGCGCACCGGCACTTGGAATACCAGGGTCCGGCCCAAGTCGAGTCTTTTTGGCAACAAGCCCATTTTCTGGCGGATGAGCAAGGGGATGACTTCCGAGGTGGTTACACTGGTCAGTATCCGCCTGTTCTTCTCGCGCAACAGGCGTAGGTTCCGCACATGGAAACTTGCCCCAAGGACCCTGTCCTCGGCAGCATGGGCGACTACAACCCGTTCGAAGGCATCGACAATGACAGGATCCTCGCTCTTCATATCCACGTTGAACCGTTGGGACGGACATGCTTCCAGCACCTCGTCCAAGGTTGCCATACGGACACCCTTGTCCCTGAAGGGAAAGGTTCCACCCCCATCCTGCGTATACGTGAAGCCTGCATCCAGTTGACGCAGCTCGGCCAACGTGTGGTCTTCCACCCGGCCCGATCCGTTCGTGTTGCGTTCGAGCGTTGGATCGTGCCAGATGACGACATGCCCGTCCTTGGTCACATGCACATCCGTTTCGATCACATCCACCCCCATGGTCATTGCACTGGTGAATGCTTCCAGCGTGTTCTCCGGGAAGTTGTGGCTGTCTCCGCGGTGGGCGACCACCTTCGGCATCGGTACAAGGAACGGCTCGTACATGGCATTACTCCATTGGGGTATCGATTTCGTCGTAGGAAGCTGCAGGTGAATTGGGAAGATCCTTGTGCACCTTCAACCTGGCCATCTTGATGAACATCTTTTCGATCCGCTTGGCTTCCTTCTCGCTCAGTGTGGCACGCGCAAGGATATCCCTGAAAAACCGTTCGACTTCGGATTGCTCGTCCTGCTTGTAGAAGTGGATCGCATCGAAGGATTCGCCAATGGTTCGGGCGACTTCCTGCAACCGTGTCTCCACGATCGGTGTGAATCCGAGCGAGGGAGCCAATTCCCTATACAGGGTGTAGGTGATTATCTGAACGGCTTGGGAGAGGTTGAGGCTGGGGAAGGCATCGCTGGTGGGAATCCTCACTCCCATGTGGCACAACGCCAATTCGGCGTCGGTCAAGCCATCCGCCTCTCTTCCGAACACGATCGCCACGGTGCCCGCACCCGTTTGTGCGATCCTCCGGGCCAATTGTTCCGGAAGCAACGCGAAATACTTCCTGTTCTTTCCCCGGCGCCGGGAAGCTCCGACCGACAATACCGTATCGGCAAGCGCTTGCTGCAGATTCCCGAACCTCAGATGGTTCTCGTACAGGTCGTACGCATGGAGGGCAAGTGTCCTCACCCTGTTCTCGTCGTACTCCTTGGTGCCTGTGATCGCGAGCTCGGTGATACCCATGGTCTTCATGGCCCGGCAGACCGATCCGATATTCGCACCATCCTGCGGTTCGACCAAAACGACACGTATTCTCGATAGGTTGGGATGTATTTCCATATACTCATTTCATATCAGATATTGCAGTATTATCCAAGCTGGCATATAGTGGGGACATGTTGGAGACTACAAGAACGCCTAGGGATGCAGGCAAGACAGCACTGCTGGTCATTGCCGTCATTTTGGTCGCCGCGGCTTTGAAAATTGCCGGTACGGTGACATTGCCACTCATAATCTCGGTGTTCCTGTTCCTGCTCTTCAATCCGTTCCTCAACCGGTTGGAGAAAATGAAGGTCCCCCGTTGGCTTGGCGTGGTCATCGCCATGTTGCTTCTGTTGATCATCCTGCTGTTCGCCGGGTGGTTCTTCTTCTTTACCATAGACCGGCTTGTGCAACGCTTGCCCATGTATATCCGCCGTTTCACCGTAATCGATGCCTGGGTCGCCGAAAAACTCGACCTGGACGCCGGCACCAGTTTCCTGACCTACCTGAATTTCGATTGGCAGGGAATCATTCTCAGCTCCCTGTCGTCGGTGAGTGGCAAGGCGTTCAGTGTCATCTCCATGGCTTCGCTTATCTATATTTTCGTGCTCTTCCTCTTGTTGGAACGCCAATCGCTCATCCCCAAGTTGAAGATCGCAGCCCCCGGTGGGAAAGGGATGCGGGTGGCGGTCTTGTTCGAGCGGGTCAATCGCCAGATTTCCAAATACCTGCTGCTCAAGGCCTTGATAAGTGTGGCAACCGGTATCCTGTTCTATCTGGCCTGTCTCGCCACCGGATTGGACTTTGCCATCATGTGGGGAGTGTTGGCGTTTATCCTCAACTTCATCCCCAGTATCGGTTCCATCATCATCACCATCATGACCATCACCATGGCGCTGCTGCAGTTCTTTCCCAACTGGGCGAATATCATCTACGTGGCTGTGCTCATGATCTCCATACAGACGGTACTCGGAAATATCCTCGACCCGCGTATCCAGGGTGTCCAGCTGAATCTCAGCCCCTTTGTCATTCTCGTGTCATTGTCGCTGTGGGGTTACATTTGGGGTGTTGCCGGCATGTTCCTTGCCGTTCCCATAACCAGTGTCCTGCAGATTGTGTGTGCCAACGTCCAGTCGCTCAAGCCGGTGGCGGTCATGATCGGAAGCGGGCGATCGTACCGCAAAGTGGTCGAGGAGGAACGGCGTAGGGCCCGTGAACGGGCAAAACGTCGGGCAGAGCGCGAAAAGCGGCGCTCCGACCGGTCCAACCACACCAGCAGTGCCCACAAACTTCCTGTCGAAACACATGAACAGCCGCATGAATGAACGGGGTACGGATTCCCGGTTGCTTGAAAGTGTCAGCCTGAAAGATCTCGACCCCCGATCGCAAGGACAGGCATTGGGCCGGTTGTCGGATTTCGTCTGGGACTTGTACCGGAGCGAAGGCCGGCGATTTCCTTGGCGCGAGACCGATGATCCGTACAGGATACTTTTGTCCGAACTCATGTTGCAACAGACCCAGACCGAACGGGTTCTCCCAAAATATGATCAATTTCTTTCGTTGTGGCCCGATTTCGAGGCAATGGCTTCCTCTTCGCTCCTTGAAGTGCTGTCCGCTTGGAAGGGTCTCGGATACAATCGGCGGGCCTTGGCCTTGCGCACCATCGCCCAGAATACTGCCGCCTATGGATGGACTCTCCCCAACGATTACCAAGCGTTGCTGGAATTTCCCATGATAGGTCCGGCTACGGCAGCCGCCGTCATGGCTTTCTCCCACCATGAGAAATCACTATATCTCGAGACGAATATCAGGCGGGTGTTGATACACCAGTTCCATCCGGACGAGCAACAGGTGGGAGATGCCCAGTTGAAACGTGAGCTCGCACAGCTGTTGGACCTGCAGACAGACTACAAGCATTGGTATTATGCGTTGATGGACTACGGTGTGTTGTTGAAGAAACGGGTGGTGAACCCGAATCGTCGGAGCGCGCATTATTCCCGCCAACCGAAATTCGAAGATTCCAACAGACAGATCCGGGGCATGTTGCTTCTCGTGTTCACCGAGCAGGGTCCACAAGATTTGGAAAGCCTCTGTCGGCAATTGCCCTTCGAACGGGAACGGATCGGCGCTTGTCTCTCGGCGCTCGAGGCGGAAGGGTTCGTCTCATTGTTGCCGTCAGTGTCGGAAGAACCGTCCCAACGGTATGGGATTCCCACCTGACTCCTATGGGAGTACGACGGGTTGCTTTTCCTTCCAGTCGATGAATACATTGCCCATCATGCCGACCAGTATGACGATTGCACCGATAAGCAGCCGAATGCTGAACAAGTCGTACATGTAGTAGTCCAGGACAATGGATGTGATTATCTGCGACGAGCTGAACAGCAGTGCGGAATATATCGCCGGGATGCGGGGAATGACGTGGTTGGTTCCCGAGACGACCAGTACTGCAAGCAATCCGCCTCCAAGCATGATGGGGACAGGTACTTCCCCGACAGTCGCGAACGCCTTGAGTGTCGAGTCGGCCGATGTGATCGCGTAGACCACGACAGCAATGGCCAATCCGCTGAGGACGTTGTTCCTCGCACTGAAGAAAACCCCCTTGTATGCCGCGAACCTGGAGTTGTAGACCATCTGGATCATGGTGATGATTCCTGTCAACACGCCTATCACCACATACGGAATGGCAAAGGTACCTCCCTGGGAGGCCATGATTGCAATTCCGATGAAACTCACCGAGAGGGTGAAGGTCTTCTTGCGGCTGATCGCGTAGGTCCTCATACCCATGAATCCGGTCAAGTCGAACAATAGCGAACCCAACGACTGTCCGAAAACGGCGGTCGCCATGGCCAACGATGCTCCGATATGGATGATGGTGATGTAATTGGAATTGATGATGAGGAAACCGAAGGCGCCTCCGAACCACAAGTACCAGGGAGCCTTCTGCCGTTGTGCCGGTTTCCCCCTCTTTATCCTCAGGAGTGCCAGGATGATGGTTATGGCAACCACTCCGATGGCATGGTTGAATATGAAGGAGACGGACATGGCCGAGACTTCACCGAATCTGGTGTTGAGCACCACCATGAATGAGATCATGCTGCCGATGGCACTTGCGAGGAGATAATCTGTTGCCCTATTCATAGCGCGAGCTTACCACAAGGCTTGTGGTCTGTGCCATCCCAATCGCTGCACATCGGAGTTTTCGAAAGTAACTTGTGAATATTCGCCGGTAGCTGTACACTTGTTGTGCCAATATTTTTTTACACCCACGATGTGGTACAATTATCACATGTGGACCAAGGAGGAACCCATGAAGAAACGTATGTTCATCCTGACAATAGCGGTGATCGCCTTAGTTGCGGTCATGTTCACCGGTTGTGCTACTACGCAAGCGGTGGAGCCGATTGCACCCGTACAGGAACCGGCTGCTCCAGCTGCCGTGGCACCTGCTCCGGTTGCAGCCCCAGTGGCGGCTCCAGCTCCCGCGGTCGTCGAACCGGTTGCCGCGGCTGTGGCACCGGCTGCTCCGACAACGCCGGCCAAACCGGCAGGAAAAGTGGTGAAGATCATCGCGACCAGCGATATGCACGGTAGCCTGTTCCCCTATGATTTCATCCGCAACACCACTGCCGCTACGAGCCAGATGCAAGTCGCCACATTTGTGGAGGAAGAACGGGCAAAGGACCAGAGTGTCGTCCTGTTGGACAATGGGGATGTCCTGCAGGGGCAACCAATCGTCTACTACTACAATTTTGTTGAAACGAAAGCTCCCCACATCGTTCCGGCTGTGATGAACGATATGGGCTACGATGCCGCGTCAGTGGGAAACCACGATGTCGAAGCAGGACCGGAGGTGTACCTCCGTGCCGCGGCACAAGCCAACTATCCCTATCTGGCTGCCAATGCAGTCTTTATCGATACGGGAGAACCGGCAGTCCCCCCCTATGCCATTGTGGAGCGGGACGGATTGCGTATCGCAGTACTCGGCATGATTACCCCCTACATTCCGAAGTGGCTACCGCAAAACCTGTATGAAGGCGTGCGGTTCGATGACATGGTGGATACTGCCGCGAAATGGATTCCGATCATCAAGGAGAAGGAAAAGCCCGATTTGATCGTCGGTCTGTTCCATGCGGGGGTCGATGAAACCTATAGCGGAAGCGCCGACCAGAAGGGCAATGAGAATGCAAGCAAGCTGGTAGCCCAGCGGGTCGAGGGTTTCGATGTGATCTTCACAGGCCATGACCACCAGGATACCGACATGGTGGTACAGAGTCCTTCAGGGAAGGAAGTGGTTATCGTCGGGGCCATGAATGGTGGCCGTTCGGTTGCAGTCGCGACTGTCGGATTCTCGCTTGATGCGGCCTCGGGTTCCTACATTGTGGAATCGGTCGATGGTGAGACGGTGGCAATGGATGCATATGCGCCACATGCCGAACTCATGGCGAAATACCAACCGGTGGTCAAGGAAGTGACCGATTGGGTCTCCCGCCAGGTCGGAACGATCAGCGAAACCATATCTTCGCGCGACTCCATGTTCGGCGATTCCAAATTCGTCGACCTGATCCACCAGATACAGCTTGAGAAGACTGGTGCCGAACTGTCGATATCGGCTCCCTTGTCCCTGGATGCGACCATACAGCAAGGTCCGGTATATGTTCGGGACATGTTCAGCCTCTATCCCTATGAGAACCTGTTGTTCACCATGGAGATGACCGGAAGGGAGATCAAGGCCTTCCTCGAATACTCCTACGAGAAGTGGTTCAACCAGATGAAGTCCCTGGACGATGACCTGATCAACTTCAAGCGGGATGCCGAGGGCAAGCTTGTGTTCAACACCAGGTACAATACCTACGATACTGCGACCAGATATTACAATTACGATAGTTTTGCCGGGATCAACTATGTTGTCGACATTACAAAACCTGCCGGACAGCGGGTTTCGATCAAGACCATGACCGATGGTGGAGCTTTCCAAATGGACCGCACCTATGTGGTCGCCATCAATTCCTACCGCGCACAAGGTGGTGGCGGGCATTTGGCTGCTGCCGGCATTACCAGTGAGATGGCCTTGGATCGGATCTTGTATTCGACAGACAAGGATTTGCGCTACTATCTCATGGAGGCGTTCGAGACCAAAGGCGAAATCGTGCCAACGGTCGACAACAACTGGCTGGTTATTCCGAACCTCTGGGTACAGCGGGGTATGAAGAATTCGTATCCGAAGTTGTACTCTACACCGTAATCCCATTTTCCCTGGTTCCAATGCGCAAGGGACTGTTGCATACGTCGAGAGACTACGGCAACGGTCCCTTTTTTTCGCAGTGGCCTGGGGCCTTATGGACAGCATAATGGTGCATCGGTACACTGTCGTCATGAATGTCACACCAAAAGATACATCGATTGCAACCGAGGCATGGAAACTATGGGATGCCAAGGCGAAGCCCCAGCTGTCACTCGGGCGGTTGGAACAACTTGTCGTCGATATCGTCTGTATGCGCAGGCAGCTGCTGCCCGAGTTGGGAAGACCGTTGCTGCTGTTGTTCGCAGCCGACCATGGGATCGTCGCCGAAGGTGTTTCCTCGAGTCCCCGGGAAATCACTTGGCAACAATGCGAGAACTTTGCCCAGGGTGGCGGTGCGATCGGTTTGCTCTGCACGCTGAACGCAGTCGATTTGAAAGTTGTCGATGTCGGTGTGGCCCATGATTTTCGCGCCGGGTTGCCTATTGTTGATAGGAAAATCGCATTCGGGACACAAAATTTCGCACAAACAGCGGCAATGACACACAAGCAGATGGATAGTGCCATGCAATGTGGAGCCTGTATGGTCAATGAGGCACATGCCGAGGGGCGGTCGGTGGTCGCTTTCGGGGAAATGGGGATCGGCAACACTTCCAGCTCCTCCGCCATCATGTCCTGCATAACCGGGTACGATATCGCCCTATGTACCGGCAAGGGAGCGGGATTGGCAGAATCCGCTCTCGAGCATAAGAAGGACGTCCTCGCACGGGCGATCGCATTCCACGGGCATCCCACAGATCCCTTGGAGGTATTGCGAACGTTCGGTGGATTCGAGACCGCGGCGATTGCGGGAGGAATGCTCGAGGCAGCCCGGCTGCACATGGTCATTCTTGTGGACGGGTTCATCGCTTCCACAGCCGCGTTGGTCGCGATATCGATCGAAGCGAACGCACGGGATTATATGGTCTTTTGCCACGAATCGGGAGAGGGCGGGCACCCGGCATTGCTCGGATATCTGGGAGTCGAACCGTTGCTCTCCCTGCGCATGCGGTTGGGAGAAGGGACTGGAGCTGTGGTCGGATGGTCCATTGTCAACCAAGCGGTGCAATTGTACCTGCATATGACCAGCTTTTCCAGCGCGCAAGTCACCGACTCTGTCACAATGTTGAAGAAGCAAGGAGTGGATTTCCATGGAAAGGAGACCTGATTCGGACATTACGCTGGTGATTGGTGGGGCAAGAAGCGGAAAAAGCAGCTACGCCGAGACTCTGGCTACAACAGTAGATGGGAACCGGGTGTATATGGCGACCGCCGAGCCGTTCGACGATGAGATGCGCCTGCGGATCGCCCGGCACAAGAAGGCACGGGAAGGATTGTTCTCGAGCACCATAGAGGAACCGCTCGATTTGGCTTCTGCCTTGGCTCGGGTCGACGCCGGGACCAACGTGGTGCTTATCGATTGCATGACCGTTTGGGTGGGGAATCTCCTGCACCATTTCGGTTTGCAGGATTCGTATGCGCACATCGATACATTCTTGGAGGCCTTGCAGAACCCTCCGGCACGTATCGTCATAGTGACCAATGAGGTCGGCCAGGGTATTGTTCCCGGTGATCCCATGAGCCGGCATTTCAGGGACCATGCCGGTTGGCTGAACCAATCGTTGGCGCAGATAGCCGATACCGTGGTGTGGATGGTGGCAGGGATTCCGGTGAGCATCAAGGGCGAGGTCCGCATATGAAAGGAATAGGTCTTGCGAGCGCATTCAGGACAATGACCATATTTCCATTTCCAGGAAAGGAAAGCGACAGTCCGGCGACAGCAATGTATTGGTTTGTTCCGGTGGGGTTCGTCCTCGGTTCCTGCGTATTCGGTATCGCGCGGCTGCTTGCCCCGGTAGGAGCTCCATTCTTGACCTCGGCGGTAGTTGTTGCGGTTCTGGCAATTCTTACCCGGGCGTTCCATCTGGATGGCTTGGCCGATATGGCAGACGGATTCGGCGGCGGTTGGACAAAGGAACGGGTCCTGGAGATCATGAAGGATTCCCATGTGGGGGCGTTCGGTGTGATAACACTCTGTCTCACCCTGGTGGTGAAGGTTGCAGCTGTGGCATACCTCTGCACAGCGGGCGATATCGGGTATTTCGTCCTTATCCCGTTGTTCTCCCGGCTCCTTGTTGTACTGCAGGCTGTGGTGAATCCCTATGCCAGGCCCGAGGGAGGAACGGCAGGCCGATTGGTTGCCGAAGCTTCGTGGAAGCACTTGTTGGTGTGCCTGCTCTGGACCGGGGCATTTCTGACAGTTTTCAGGTCCATGTCTTGGAATGTCGTTGCTATCGTGCTGGCGACGGGGCTCGCAGTCACCGTATACATCGCGATTGCCGGACGTAGGAGAATCGGTGGTGTGACCGGGGACCTGTTGGGGGCGACTGTGGAGTTGTCGGAAACACTCATGTTCGTCGCAGCAGTTCTGGTGCCCTTGCCATAGTGTCGATTTATGGGCAATATGGGGAGAATTGGAAAATCGTTGGACCAGGAGGAACGTCATGAGAAAAAGCAGATGGGGAATACTGGGCGCCGCAGGTATAGCACGCAAGCAGTTGATACCTTCACTGCATGCCAGCGAACAGTGCGAATTGGTTGCTGTCGCTTCCCGGGATGCGGTAAAAGCCGCCACATATGCGAAGGAAAACGGTATCCCCGTTTCTTATGGATCATACGAACAACTGCTCGCCGATCCCACCATAGACATAATCTACAACCCGTTGCCGAACCATTTGCATGTGCAGTGGACACGCAAGGCGGTTGAGGCAGGCAAGCATGTGCTGTGTGAGAAGCCCCTCGCCCTGTCGGTCCAGGATGTCGAGGATCTTATCCGATTGCGCGGGTCCTCGGGCAAGCTTGTCGGCGAGGCCTATGCGATGTTCCACCAACCTCGGCTGCAATCGTTGAAAACACAATTCGAGAGTCGCAAGTATGGGAAGCTGGAAAGCGCCCACGGTTGCTTTTACGTGACGAATACCGATCCGGACAATATCCGCAATGCTTACCGGGAGGGTGGTGGAGCGCTTTGGGACATTGGAGTCTACCCGATAACCGTAGCGCGGTGGATGTTCGGCGAGGAACCCGTGGAGGTGGCGTGCACGATGGACTTGGATCCCCAATTCCAGGTCGACCACCATACGACTGGAATCCTGAGATTCCCTTCAGGGGGACAGATGAGTTTTGCCTGCGGAATGAGGCACCCCTTCCACACAGCCATGACCTTCTATACCGATACCCACAGGATGGAGGTCGGAAAAACCTTCCACAGCGATACGAAGGGCCAGATGATCTACGAAGTTTTCACAGGAGCCCAAATTCCTTCGGTGAAGACCTATAGTTTCGAACCGGTGGACCAATACATGTTGGAATGCGAGAATTTCGCCGAAGCTGCCCTGGAAGGAAAACCGTTTGCGGGGTCGCTTGAACAGACCTTGGCCAATACCAAGGTACTGCTCGCCCTGTTCAAGGCTGCCGACAGCCACAAATTCGAGAGTGTGTGATATGCATATGGTATGTTTGGACCTCGAAGGGGTCCTGGTTCCCGAGATATGGATCAACTTCGCCGAAAAGACTGGAATCGAGGAACTGCGGCTGACGACCCGCGAGGTCCCCGATTACGATGTGCTCATGAAAGGCCGGCTCGCGATTCTCAAGGAACACGGGCTTACCTTGTCCGATATCCAGGGTGTGATCGGAACATTGTCGCCGTTGGAAGGTGCCTTGGAATTTCTCAACTCGTTGCGAAAAAAGACGCAGGTGGTGATTTTGAGCGATACCTTCACCGAATTTGCGAAACCGTTGATGGAGAAGCTGCTCTGGCCTTCGATCTTCTGCAATAGTCTTGTGGTGGACAATGCCGACATGATTGTCGGTTATACGCTGAGGCAACAGGATGGGAAACGGAAGGCTGTCCAGGCCTTGCAAGCCATAGGTTTCACTGTTTTTGCCGCAGGCGATTCCTATAATGACCTGACTATGATAAAGAGTGCCGATAGCGGAGCCTTGTTTCGTGCGCCCGAGAGAATCAGGAACGAGGAACCGCAATTGCCACATGCCGTGACATATGCCGATTTTGGTTTGATCATTGACAAATTTCTGGAAAAACTGCACTGAAATAAAGATTTCTCTTGACGGATTGGCAAATCGCATCCATCTTTATTGATACTGTTTGAAGTACGATTGCTGAGGTGTCTGGTATGAGTGAACAATTTTACGCTGAGATGGAGCAACTCCTATTGGAATTGCGCAAAGAGATTCTCGAAAGTATTGCTGCTGAAGATGAGGATTTTCGTGGAATGATCCATGCCATGGGAATCAAGGACCTGGGCGATATTGCCGCAGATGATATTGCAAGCAAGAAGATGGAGGCTCTGAATCAACATGCCGCCAATCGCTTGAAGAGCGTTGAAGCAGCCCTGACAAGACTGAAGAATGGAAGGTATGGAGTTTGCCTGCAGTGCGGAGCAAAGATCCCTGAGGAACGCTTGCGTGCGATTCCGTATGCGGTGTTGTGTGTGGCTTGCAAGAGTGGGGAGGAAGGACCGAAACGTCGGTCATGGTAATCCGTATCGCCTTGTATTGATGCATGCCCCTGGCTACAGCCAGGGGTTTCCCTTTTCCCGAAGGATCGTGGTCGACCTTCCGTGTCCCGGATATACCGTAGTGTTGCCGGGAAGCGTCATCAGTTTTGTCTTGATCGCGGGAACGATTGCCTGCGGGTCGCTGTCCGGAAGGTCGGTGCGGCCGATCGACCCTGCGAACAGGGTGTCACCTGAAAACAACAGATTGTCTCCATGCAGATACAAAGCCACCGATCCGGGGGTATGTCCGCCTATATGCAGCACGCGCAAGGCGCATCCTGCAATGGTTTCCTGGTCGACGAACAGATGGGTAGGTTCGGGCAACGATTCCCAAAGGGAGTTGGGAACGTCTCTCTGCGAAGGGTCGAGAGAAATCGCCAGTTGTCTCGACCGGCGACCTCCCTCTTTTCCCAAATACGGTGCGTCCAGGACGTGCACATATATGGGGAGGTTGCTGTCCTGTGCCAACAATCCGGGAATTCCAAGCATGTGATCCCAATGGGAGTGGGTAAGGATCACAGCTTCCGCCTTCCATCCCTTGGCGGCGATATGGCGGGAAATGGACGCTCCATCGAATCCGGGATCGATGATCCAAACCGAACAATCGTTATGCAGTAGATAACAATTGGTCTGGTATGGACCGAGCTGGAGCGTTTCGACTTCCATAGCTATTCCTTGTTCGAGTAGCTGATAGCGGCGATCCTGCCGCGGATATCCATGCCATTCATCTTTTCAATAGCCTTCTCGGCATGTTCCTGCGATAAGGTTATGAAGGAATACTTGTCGTGGACGCGAATGGAGAAAATGTCCTCACGTGAAATGGACAGCTGGTCCTGCAGGATCTGCGAGAGTTCCTTCGCATATAGCCGCCGCATCTTGCCGATATTGAGATACAACGTTCTCGCACCTTCGGGAATGGGAGTGTCATTCTGTTCCTTTTCGCGGGGTTCGCGTGATTCCCGAGGTTCCCGGGGAGCTTTCGCCGCAGGCTTGCGTGCCGCTGGTGCTGGTTTTTCAACAGTGGTGGCAGCTGAAGCCTTTGGCTTGCCAGCTGCCCGCTTTTCCGTGCCTCCGAGCAATTCGCGAAGGATATATGCAGTGAAATAGCCGCGACGGAAGAACGGCACGTTCTTCTTTATGATTTTTCTCAATGTCTCGAGTTCCTCGGGATTGGAATCGATATTGAGCTTGGCGACAAGCATCTGGATCTTTCCAGCGAGCACTTCATTGTTTTCCGGGATAGGTTTCGTTTCGTTGTTCATGAGCAGGGTCTCCTTGGATGTAGTGATTTCTTTTGCCTCTTCGGCCGTGGCGATACAGACGAAGCGTGGAAGTATATTCTTCCATTCACCCATATGACGTATCACCGAGAGCAATTCCCCGCTGTTCAGACCGATTGCGACGAGGGTCCCGACTTGTATCGCGTCGGATTCCTTCAATGAGGTCAATCGATCGAAACCAATTCCAATTGCTGGAATAGGGGGTGTGGATTCGCGCAACCGCTTGTCCAGGGTTTTCCACAGGATCTCGGTCCTATGGATCACCAGGTATTGCTGCCCTTGGAGGGCATACAATGTATCCAGGATACGGGCGGTCGCAAGTCTGGGGATGGTGTAACATTCCAATAGATGCGCAGGCAGCTCCCATTCGGACTGCAGCACCATGACAGGATGTTCCACCAGCTCCTGTGGGGTTCTGGCGAGATGGGAAAGGGTGTCGGTAAACAATTCGATCTGTACAGTGGCATTCAATTTGGTGAATACAAAGCGACAATCATCCAAAAACGCGAGCTCCCTCACTTTCAACTGTTCTTCGGTTTCCTCAGCTTCTTGGATGAAACTGTAGGCGAGAACAACCGATGTCGTCGACGAGAGAAAGATATTGTCTCTTCGGATATGGTCTATCGCCCGTTGGGGGGTCGTTGCCAATACCCTCGACTTGTCGCTGAGAGCCGACAGGTCGGCCCTTGGGGATTGTGTTTCGGATAGACATGTGAACGTATTGCAGAATGTACTTTCAGGACGTTCCAACCAATACTCGAGCTGTTCTTGCGAAAGAAGCAACAAAATGTTGGGCTCGCTGGCCAGTGGAGCATTCGGTGACCGTCCCGGAGTCTTATGCTGTTTCGCCAACTGTGTGGACCGGTTCAACGCGATGGACACTACCTCACTGCCCACTTCTATAAACAGCGGTGAGTGTGTGCCGGTGGATTCCAGTTCTTGCAGTTTGCCTAGAAGCAGGGAGGGGATCGCCAGATCAGTCATTCCACCTCCACGGAGAATTCATTCATACGATGCTCTTTTCCATCATCTGGATTTTAGGATATAGAGTGATGCTTGCTTTGTCAAGGAAGTACCGATATGGTACTATACGACTACATTGGTAGGTAAGGAGCATTCATGGGGCGGCAACGGAGCCAAATTGAAGTGGTGGAGAGGCAAATATCGGTCGTTGACCACGATATGGAAGTTCTCCTTGCGGAACTGGGTATGCATGTCCTCTCCCTTCGGCAGCCGGTGGTCACCGGGGATTCCGCATCGGCCTACCAGCCTCTGGTCAGGGAAAAGACGGTGCTGGACGATTTGGATGCCCGAATACTGCACCTGCAGCAGATTGGACAGAGTCTGCAGGATGCCACAACCAGCATTGGGACAATCCGGAGCAAGGTGTCGATGCATGAACAATCGTTGCGGGTCGCCTACGGGCGTATCGGTGTAATCGCTTGGGAAGAGGCATCGTCCGGTGTCCTTTCGGATGCCATACGGGGAATCCTTCCGAAAATCAACGAGATGCAGGAGAAGGTCGCCGCTCTCAAGGCAGAGAAGGATAGTGCGAACCGCCGTTCCCGCGAGTCGGGTTCCCTGTTCCGGATTCCATTCAAGATGCACGAGTACCTTGTTTCGAAACGGTTGGACAAATACGCGCGAGGTCATGAGGAATTTTTTGTCGATACGGGGAAAGTGATCGCCGAAGCTCTGGCTGTCAGGCATCTCGCAAGTTCCTCGGCGGTCGCCTTGGATACGGAATATCACGGGCTTTCCCAACAGATCGCTGCATGGAAAGAGGAATTGTCCCTGTTGCAGCAACAGATATCGGAAAACAAGAGCCGGTTGGAAGAGGTCGGGGTTGCCGGTTCGGTCGAACGGAAGGTCCTCGAGTTGCAGAATAGTCGAAAGGAACAGGCTTCGCTGGTATCGAAGCTTGCCGTGGCGTATGCCAGGACGATTTGTCTCCAGGAGAATCCGTGGAAGATGGTGGAGGTGAATGCGGAGACGCTCCGGTGCTACGACCAGATTCGTCGACACGAACGCATCCGGGGGCAATTGGAGAAACGGATCGATGAATTGCGTATCGAAAGCACGATCGGAGAATTGGTGCTTCTGATCGAGCAGGACGAGGAACGGATCATGCATATCCGGCAGATGATCGACCAGCACAATCGGCAAATCGAGGAAATCCAGCGTTCCATCGTCCAGAATCGTGAGAAGATCGGCGAATTTAAAAGAAGCTTGGCTTCCAGTCTGGAGCGGGAGGAGTAGGGACCATGTCTGGACGGAGGGAGCATACGGACCGGTCTCTGGCGGAAGCGCGGGCGAGGGAACGCCGGTATGAGAAATTGCAGGAACAGACATCGGGGGAACCGAAGCAGATGGCGTTGGGGTTCGATGCCCCACCACCTTCGAGAACCGATGCACAACATCTTGTAGAACAGCGGCACAAGCAAAAGGCGTCGGAATCGAAGGCGAAGGCTAAAGTGGTCGCAACCACATCGACAAGAAATCAAGTGAAGGCCTCCCCGGACGCGGGCAACAAAAGCTCGACCATCCATCATGCCAAGTCGACGAAAACCCCATCCCAGGACAAAAAGGCTGCAACGAAGATTCCGCGGAAGACCTCCGGCAAAGATGCCGTACGCAAGAGACCTGCAACAAAGGGAGGCAAGAAGAAAGCCAAGGGCAAGGAATCGTTCAAGATCCAGATTTCCCTGCCGGTTTTCATTGTCCTGGTCGTAGTGTTCGCGCTATTGGCAGGTTCCTTTATCGCCTTGCAATTGGTGGGGTTCAAGAATTCTCAGCTGTATGTGCGTGAGGCGAATAGTCCGACTGCTGTCACATTGACCGTCGAGCCGGGAATGTCGGCACGGCGGATCTCCCACATGCTCGAGGACTCCGGAGTGGTTGCCGATGCCAAGGTTTTCGAACGGTACCTTGAGGTGGAGGGCAGCACCACCAGTCTGCAACCGGGGACGTATCTGTTCGAACCTGGACTTTCGCATGCCATGATTGCCGAGAGGCTGGTAAATCCTCCCCGGGTTGCTACCGGCCAATCGGTGTTGGTATACGATGGTTTTACCTTGGAGGAGATCGACGCCCAGCTTGTCTCACGGGGATTGGCCGAGCAAGGGGATTTTATTCTGGCTGCAAAAACCCTGGCTTCCGAGCGGGGACTACCCTGTGCGGAAGGTTGGTTTCTCAGCGGCACCTATACGATACCTCCAAACGGCGATGTCCCGATCGGACTTGCAATTGCCATGCAGGATGCGTTGAATGAGGCCATCCGTCCGTACCTTATCGCTTTGGAAGATCTCGATATCTCTGTTGCCGAAGTAGTCGTCATCGCTTCCATGATCCAACGGGAGACGAAGGATGTTGTCCAGATGCCATTGATTTCCGGTGTCATCCACAACCGCCTCAAGGCAAACATGCCTCTCGGTATCGATGCCACTCTCAGGTATGGGTTGGATGTGTGGGATCGTGAATTGACCGAGGCAGAGTACACGGCGAACAACCCGTACAATACGAGGATTCGGGTGGGGTTGCCACCTACCGGTATCGGAGCCCCGAGTCCAGCGGCCTTGGATGCGGCAATGAATCCTGCTTCCCACAAGTGGTTCTACTACATCCACGATGCCGAAGGCGATATCCATTTTGCCCAGACGTATGATGGGCATAAGGAGAATATCGGGAAGTATCTCTGATGGTCGTGGTTATAACAGAACTCAAACGGGATCCGGGTTTCCTGCGGTAGATAATAATTCGAAGCATCGGTTGGGGATACGATACAAAGGTGTAAATAGTTCGCCACGTGATATTGAGTTTTTTTTTCCGATAGTGTAAGGTGGACATCGTTCGTACAGGGTATCGATCACGCCGGCGTGGTGAAATTGGTAGACACGATAGACTCAAAATCTATTGGGGGCAACTCTGTATCGGTTCGAGTCCGATCGCCGGTAAACAACAACAAGCCGATTCGTTTTTCAACGGGTCGGCTTACTTTTTTTCCAAACTATCTTTCTTCCCTAACACAATATACCTCGGATCTGTCGAAAATTGTCCGAATCTGGTTGTCATAAGTCAATCAGATTTTGCACCTCGAGATAACATTTGACATAAATTTAATGGAAACAGTAAAAAAATGTAATTGTATTACGATTATCTAACTCTTTCAGAGTGCTGGAGTAGCCATGGCTTCTTACACGAACCATTTGTGAAAACTTCGTGGATATGTATGGAAGTGATTTGGTACAAAATATTGCGCTATGTCACAACAGGTAAATAAATGTTTTATACTATGACATAAGATATACATAAGCACAAATAATTACAGATTTTGCTTGACACCGATTCTGCCCCATGGTTGAATGGTGCTTGGAATAACAGAATTCAAAGCACATGCGATGGGATCTTCCCGGACTATGTAGAAGGCTCTGTAACTGAAGGAGAGAAACATGAAGGATAAAACGAACTTGTCCGTAGGTGTGGATCTTGGCACCTCCAATCTACTCATCTATGTTGAAGGCCAAGGAACACTTTTCAACGAGCCCTCAATCATCGCCATCGACAAAGCCACACAGAAAGTGGTTTCCGTCGGGTATGAAGCGGCGAAGCTGGTCGGCAAGACCCACGACAAGGTCCAGGTCGTGCGGCCCCTCCAAGGTGGAGTCATCTCGGACATCCAGCTGATCAGGGAAATCCTGTTGTTCACGTTGGACAAGATTTTCGTTTCCAATCTGGATTCGATCAACAAGATGCTCATCTGCATTCCCTCGGAAATTACCAATACCGAGAAGGAGGCGATAGTGGAACTTGGGCATAGCCTGGGTATCAAGAACACCGAGATCGAGGAAGAGATCAAGGCTGCCGCCCTGGGGTCCGGTGTCGATATCTTCGCACCGAAGGGCCACATGGTGATCGATAGTGGTGGTGGAACAACCGATTTCGGAATCCTTTCCCTTGGCGATGTGGTCCTCTCCAAATCGATCAAGATTGCCGGAGACTTTTTTGACAAGCAGATAATCGACCATGTGAAGATGGTCCATAAATTGGAAATCGGTAACCAGACCGCGGAACGGATCAAGATTTCACTCGCGTCGCTTACCGGACCGTACCCCCTGGATGAGGATGGTCAACCGGTAGTCTTCGAGGCCATGGGCCGCGATCTTGTTTCCGGCTTGCCAAGGAGGGTGGTGCTGGGTACGGAAGAGATCAGGGAAGTCCTGCTGAATGCATTCGAGGCAATCAAGTCGATACTGCTCACGACTCTTGAGGAAACACCGCCGGAACTGGCTGGAGATCTCGTCGATTCCGGAATCCTTCTCACCGGCGGATGCTCGCAGATCCCGGGTATCAAGGAATATATCGCCGAAATCGCTCAAGTACCCGTGTATTTGTCCGAGGTCCCGTTGACCGCGGTTATCGACGGGTGCAAGAAGATGCTCAAGATGACAAACAGACACTTCTACAGTGAAGTATAGGGAAGGTGGAGACGATGAGTGCAGCTGCAATGAATGAAAAATTGGGCCTGGGTATAGACCTCGGCACTGCGAACCTGTTGGTGTATTTGGAGAGGAAGGGAATCATTTTCAACGAACCTTCCGTAATCGCCTTCGACCGTGAATCGGGAAGGATCGTTGCTGCCGGCGAGGACGCCCATAAGATGTTGGGAAAAGTCCACAGCAAGATATCGGTTGTCAAACCACTGCGTAGTGGTGTCATCTCGGATATGCGGGCAGCCAAGGCTTTGCTGACCTATGTGCTTGGAAAAGTCGAGAACTTGACGGAAAAGAACCTTACCAAGACCACCTGCGTCATTTGTTGCCCTTCGGAGGTGACGAAGATCGAGCGGGACGTCATGATCGATCTTGCCGCGAAGATGAGCATCACAGATGTCTTCATTGAGGAGGAGATCAAGTCCGGGGCTCTAGGTTCGGGAGTGGATATCTTCAAGTCGAAGGGTGTCATGGTTGTGGATATCGGCGGTGGAACCACCGATGTCGGAGTGATTTCCTTCGGTGATATCGTCCTATCCCGCACAATCCGCAAGGCGGGAAGCTTCATGGACGACGAGATAGCCAAGTATGTGAAGAAGACCCAAAGTGTCGAGATCGGTGAATTGACATCGGAACGGGTGAAGATGGAACTCGGGGACCTCCATTCGTCGGCGAAATCGGTGACCAACAAGTACGCCGGACGCGACATGGTCAAAGGTATTCCCAAATGGGTGAATCTGACAACCGAGGAGATCCAGGCTGTCCTGGTACCCGTCTTTGACGAGATAGTGAAATTGATCGCAGCTGTCCTCAAGGATACCCCGCCGGAACTCTCTGCCGATATCTTCCAACACGGAATTCTGCTTACCGGTGGATGTTCCCTCATGAGGGGAATCGAAGAGTACATTGGAGATCGTATACAGGTGCCGGTGCATGTTGTCCACAATCCGCTCACTTGTGTCGCTGAAGGTACGAAATATCTGCTAAAGAACCGCGGTGACTATCTGGTCAATCCGCTTCAGCTGTAGGAGGCTTGCATCATGGCGTTGACAATTGGCAAACAAGAGAAGGCAAAGACTGCTGCGGGGAAGAATATCGGTATCGATCTCGGAACCGCGAATATACTGGTATATGTGGAAGGCGAGGGAATCATCACCAACGAGCCTTCGGTAATCGCATTCGACTATGAGACGAACGAAGTGATCGCAACCGGCCAGATGGCTGCGAACATGATTGGCAAGGGGCACCATGGAATCAAGATCGTGAGCCCGTTGAACCAAGGCGTCATCTCGGATATCGATGCGACGAAGAAACTGATCGAGATATCCCTGCAGAAGGTCGAGAACATCAATATCGACATTTCGTTGTCCACCCTGTTGCTTTGTTGCCCCTCGGAGGTCACACAACTGGAACGGGATGCCTTCATGGCACTAGGCACGAAGTTGGGGGTCAAGGACATATTCATCGAGCAGGAAGTGAAAGCTGGTGCGATCGGATCCGGTTTGGATATCTTCAGCAGCAACGGATCCATGATCATCGATATCGGTGGCGGGTCCACGGATATCGGAGTGCTCTCGCTCGGAGATATCGTGGTTTCCGAGTCGAATCGCATCGCTGGAAATTATTTCGACAACGAAATCATGAACCATATGCAATATGTCCACGGATTGCTGATCGGTAAGAAGACAGCCGAACGGATCAAGATGGAAATCGGCTCATTGCGTGAGAAGATCGACAATCCGCGCCAGACCTATGCCAATGGACGCGACGTGGTCACCGGACTTCCGAGAAAGATCATGGTCAACGAAAAGGAGATCAGGGACGTCCTGGCGACTCCGTTCGAATCGATCTCTACGATGGTCCTGAAGGTATTGCAGAATACACCGGCCGAGTTGTCTGCGGATATCATAGTGAATGGAATCTATATCAGCGGTGGTGGTGCGTTGATCGATGGTGTCGACGAGTTCCTGCACAAACGGATCGGCATGGATTTCTATATTTCGCGTCGTCCTTTGACCGCGGTGGTCGACGGCACGAAATTGTTGTTGAAGAATAGAGGCAGCTATTTTGTGAAACCTACAGATTGAGCTTCTGCTGTCTCTTGACGATATTGTTCGGATCCTTCATTCCCCCATATGAGTTATGGTGGGAATGGAGGGTTCGGCTTTGAGTCGCATGTGCCTGTAACGGATGGTTTCGAGGAGTGGTGGAATGAAGAATTGCAGGAGAATTTGGCTGAAGTTTGGAATTGCTTGTCTCATGCTGCTATTGTTCGGACTCTGGCAATCGGCATCCGTCATTGTCGTCACCACCGCAATCCTGTTGCTTTTTTGCATGGTCATGGCATATGTCCAAGAGGACCGGGAACCATCGTACACCCTTCCGAAATCCATACGGAAATGGCTGGTCGCCAATGAAGATGAGATGGAGTCGCTCTTTTGCATCTTTGTGGAATCCTCCCCGAAAGGATTGTTCCATTCTGTCTTGGACCATGAGAACCTGGACGACTTGTACCAGAATATTCTTTCGGAGATGCAGAATTATTTCGGCTGTGCGCATGTCCGCCGGATTTCGCGTGACCAGTATGTCGTCCTGAAGGAGTTCCCTTCCGCCCAAAGCATCGAAGAAGAGCAGAAGACACAATACCAACGGAAGGTGACCTACCATATTGCCGAGCAGATACGGAATATCATCTCTTCATACGATGAACGGGCCATGCAACTTGTCGAAATATCGATCGGGTGTGCCGCTTCGGGACTCCGGTATCGGGTGGGAAGAATCGAAGAGTTGTTGGAGCTTGCACATTTCACCATGAAATCGGCGCAGGTGGAAAAACAACCATTCCTCGTTGCCAACGAATCCATCCGTGCAAGAAAATTTGATATAGAGGAATGCAAGGTAGGATTTCTGAAAAAGCATTGGGAACAGGAATTCAACCCCTTCTTTCAGCCGATTGTCGATCCCAATTCATTTCGGGTTGTCGGGTTGGAGAGCCTTGCCCGTTGGCAACTAGGTGGTTTCAGGATCCTCAGTGCACAGGTTTTCAAGGATCTGGCATACGAGATGCACCGGATCAGCACGATCGATACTACGATCATCAGGAAAACATTCGCAGCCGTGAAGGAACTCAAGGACGAAGGTCTCGTCCCCTATGGATTCAGGGTAGTGATAAACGTGAGTGCGGTGAGTCTGACAAAGGGTTCGGTCGAGCGGTTGTGCGATTGGGTTGCGGAGTATGAATTGCATCCGGAGCATATCGAGTTCGATATCAAGGATACGATTCTCAGCGATCCCGAGGTGAGCGATTCGATCAGTACTTTGCGCACAAAGGGTTTCCGCATAGCCTTGGATGCATTCGATGAGGAGGCTTTCGACCTCAAGGCCTTCTTCCAGAACAATTTCGATATCATCAAGTTGAATTTTTCCCTCTATGGAGTCAAGAATTGGAGCTCCGACCAGCAGGGGCCACGGATATTCGATTCGCTCATGGACATGGCCCAGCATCTCCAAATCGAAACATTGGCGAAAGGAATCGAATCGCGGATGCAGCTCGATGCGGCAAAGGAACTCGGTGCCGCCTACTTGCAGGGGAACTATTTTACCCCTCCCATTCCCTTGTCCGATTTCAGGAACTTCATGCACAAGTATCGCGAGGGGTTGTATCTGGATGCCTATATCGGTGCCTCCGAACTGGCTTGATAGCAAGCAAGATCTCCCCGGGAGGCATATGCCCTGGAAAGACATTCGCACAGCGCCTCCCCCTCCAGCTGTTGAATTCGTTTCTTGAGTGTCTCCGGGGTGTCGTCCGGTGAGATCAGGCAGCTCTTTTGTATGAGGATCGGGCCGGCATCGACCGTCGGAGTGACCAAATGGACTGTACATCCTGTTTTGGCATTTCCCGTCCTGCGCATTCGATCGATTGCCAACGTGTGCGTATCTGTATCCTTGGTTCCGGCAAATTCCGGCAACAGCGACGGGTGGACATTCATGATCCTATTGTTCCAGTGTTCGCAAAATTCCGCACCGAGGATCCGCATATATCCGATAAGCACAATCGCTTCGACGTGAGCGTCCTCACATAGCCTTGTCATTTCACGGTCCCGTGCCGTTCCCTTTTTGTCGACCCAAGCATTCGGAATCCCGTGCTCCTGTGCCTTGTGCAGTATTCCGGAATCCTTGCGGTCGGAAAGCACCAACTCTATGGAAGCGGGCAATGATCCCCTGCCTATCTGTTCGACAATGGCTTCCATATCGCTGCCGTTCGTGGAACCGATAATCGCGATACGAAGCGGATTGCGCAACTGCCGCATATGTTTGACCCGCTGCTCCACCAACCGCTTGCTGCCGATATCCGACCGATACCGCAGCGTTCCCCTAATCGAGGAGATTGCGCCCATGACGTGATTGCGGGCTTCACCGATTGTCTCTCCCAAGGCAACCAGGGCCAAGGTCCTGGAGCCGGCGGTGACCAGAGAGGTTCCGACCTCGGCGACCGAACCGAGGCACAGGGATATTCCCTGCGGTAGTTCGCCGATACCGACCGGTTCCCCTTTCGTTTGCTCCATAGGGTAGGATTGCGGGACCAGATACACGCATACCGAAGCAGCCTCGGAGAGCTCCAATGTGTAGCTTGCCAATGTGCCGTTTGCGGTGCGTTCGAACATCTCCAATACATCGCTACGTATCAACAGCATGAGATTCAGGCATTCCGGATCACCGAATCTCGCATTGTACTCGATGATTTGGATTCCATTGGCTGTAGCCATGAACCCACCATATAGGATTCCCCGGTAGGGAGAACCCGTGGCCGCTTCCAATTCACGTATGACAATCTCATTGTACTGTTTGGCAGTCTCGAGGTCCCGTGCGGTGAGGAATGGCAATGAGGACCTCCGGTCGCTGTAACTGCCCATACCTCCGGTATTCGGGCCTGTGTCGCCATCGAACGCACGCTTGTGGTCTTGGACAGGAGGAAGATGCAGGAAGGTCCTCCCGTCGGTGACCGTCATGAGGGAAAATTCCTCGCCTTCAAGCTTCTCCTCGATCACACACCTGGGCTGCTGTGCAGCATCGGGTACAGGCTTCAGCAGACTTCTGCAATAGGCGGCCGCCTCCTCATCGGAATGCAGGTGTTCGCCCGCCACCAGCACTCCCTTTCCTCCTGTCAGGCCATCTGCCTTTATCACATAGGCGCCGTGCAGTTCCTTCAACCGGAGCACCGCCTCATCGATATCGTGGACGACATGGAAACGTGGGCAAGCCTGGGGGAGGATCAATCGAAGGAATTGCCTGGCAAAGGATTTGCTTGTCTCGATTCGTGCAAGTGCCTTGTTCGGCCCGACAACAGGGATGCCAGCATTTCGCAACGCATCGGCGACACCGGTTTCGAGCGGGGCTTCGGGCCCGATGATTGCCAGGGAGGCATCGATCGAGCGTGCAAGATCCACCATGCTTCCGGGATCGGTGATGGTCCCTTTCGTATAGGTGCCCCCGCGGTCCGTGCAGAGAGCGGCGATTCCCGGGTTGTCGGTAGTTCCGGCGCAATGGAGACACCAAGGTGTGTGCGAACGGGCGAGTTGTTGGGCAATGGCATGTTCCCGAGCTCCGGAACCGATCAACAGAAGATGTTTCATGAGGGAACTCCTTGGATATAGGGACCACCCAGGCAAGCGTGGCACGGTTCGTCGATATGGTGTTCGCCCTTTCTTGTGACGGCCTCGATCAAATCCTCCAGTTCCTGGAACAACAGGATCTCGACTCCCAGGAACGTCCGGATAGCCTCGACCGAATTGTTAGCTGCGATCAATTCCTCCTTCGTGGGTATATCGATTCCGTAGAAGCAGGGTTGTATGACAGGAGGGCAGGCGCTTATGAAGTAGACCTCCTTGGCGCCAAAATTCCGGATCATCGAGACTATTTCCTTGCTGGTGGTTCCCCGAACGATACTATCGTCCACCACCATGACCACCTTGTTGCGGATCTCCAATTGTTGCGGCACCAGTTTGTAACGCACCGACTGCCGTCGCTCCTCCTGGTTGGGCATGATGAAGGTCCTGCCGATGAACGGATTCTTGTACAGGCCATCCGAATAGTTGGTCTGCAGTTCCTTCGCCATAGCGAGTGCCATGGTGTTCGCGGTCGAAGGCGCGGGAATGATGACATCCGGTCTAAGATCCCCGTACAGTTGCTTCCACCGTTTGCCCAGGTTTTGTCCCATGCGCAATCTCGCCCGATATACGCTCACGGAATTCATCATGGCATCGGGGCGGGAAAAATACACGTATTCGAAGATACACGGATTGAAAGCATCCGTCACAATCCGTTTGGAAAAGAACTTCCCCTGGGCAGTGATGTAGACCGCTTCTCCAGGGAGGATATCCCTCACCAGCGTGTACCCCAGCATATAGAACATGGTGTTCTCGCTTGCGACGATATACTCCTTGGCTCCGTCGGTTCCCATCCGTTCTCCCAGTACAAGGGGGCGGATACCATGCGGGTCCCTGAACGCGACCAGGCCGCGGTCCTTGATGATGCTGACTGCCGAGATCGATCCACGGGTGAGGGTGAACACTTCATTCACGGATCGTTCGATGTGGGAGAAGAATTCCTCGTCGGACAGGGCGAGCGATTCACAGCCGTCCAACCGTTTCTCAAGCACCGATGAGAACAGTTGCATAAGCATCTCCGAATCGCTGGTCGTGTTGAGATACCGTCTCCTGTGTCGGATCACCTCGTGTGTGAGCTCCTTGTGGTTTACGATATTCCCGTTGTGTGCGAATGCGATACCGTTGGGCACGCTGGTCCAAAACGGTTGCACTTCGTCGTTTCCAGCCTTGTCGCCACTGGTCGGGTATCTGGTGTGACCGATACCCATGGTTCCCTGCAGTCGACGGATATGCCGTTCTTCGAAGATATCGCGGACAAAGCCCGTTCCGGTCTTGAAATGCAACCTGCTGTCGCATGTTATGATTCCCGCCGCATCCTGACCACGGTGTTGCAGTTGGATCAAGCTGTCATACAGTTGCATCGCGACCGGCGTCCTGCCGATGATCCCTACTATTCCGCACATGGTCGGGCTTCCTGTGAATCGCACATGCCGAATATCCTCTGTACCGCCAACGCCGCGTTGGAAGGGTCGAGAATGGTGAGTACCGGGACTTGCGAAGGCATTTGCAATGTGGAGTGGATATTCACCAGCATGTCGAGCTTGTCTGCGAAAGGAGGACAGGCAATGACCGGGACAGTGCAATTGGCGGCCACAAATCCGGAAAGGGCATTCGATCTGCCGGCGATTGTGATATACACCACCTGGCGCTCCTTGCTGTACCGATTCAGGATATCCAGCACTTCGAGCGGTTGCTTGTGTGCGGAAGCTACATGTACCTGTACTGCGATTCCACTTCCTTCCATTGCCGAGACGATTGAATCGGCATGCTTCCTGTCCGATTCCGAGCCCATGATGATTATTGCACGCATACCTGTTCCTCCCTGCTTCCTTGTGTGCGCAACCTGTCCACAACACGCACCAATTCCTCGGCGGACGTTGTTTCCCTGTCCGTGATCTCATCGAACGGAAACTGTTGGCCGGTGATCATCTCGTACAGACGGATATAGCGGAGCGATAGCTCCACAACAAGTTCCTCCGGTGCCTTTGGAAGGACTTCATCGTGGTAGGGGTCGCACGCCTTCCTGAACCAGAGTCTCAGGAACTCCTTGTCGATATTCTCCGGTTCTTCGCCCCGTGAGAAACGTTCGGCATAGGTGTCCGCGATCCAGTAGCGGCTGGAATCGGGAGTATGCAGTTCATCGATGATTCGGATGTTCCCCTCGCTGTCCCTCCCGAATTCATATTTGGTGTCCACCAGTATGAGGCCGTTCTTCGCAGCCTGTTCCTGTCCGAATTCGAACAGCTCCAAGGCTTTTTGGGACACGACGTTCCAATCGGCTTCGGTCATCCACCCCTCCGAAACGATCTCCGCTGGACTGATCGGCCGATCATGGACGGCTTCTTTCGTTGTCGGAGTCAGCAACGGTTGCTCGAGTTTCTGGTTCTTGCGCAGACCTTCGGGCAATTCGTTCCCACAATAGGTGCGCACACCCTTCTCGTAGTGGGTCCACAACGAGGTGTCTGTCGTACCGGTGATATATCCCCGCACGACCATTTCGATGGGAAACACGTTGCAGGACAATACCAACGATGCGTTGGGGTGGGGGACCGACACCAGATGGTTCTTGACGATATGTCCGGTTTGTCCGAACCACCAGGCGCTGGTGAGGTTCAACACCGCACCTTTGAAGGGGATTGCGGCCAACACGCGATCGAAGGCGCTTTGCCTGTCCGTGGTGACCAGGAGCAGGTGTCCGTCGTCCCAACGGTAGGAATCGCGGACCTTGCCGACCTTCTTGTCCTGCAAGGCAAGGTCGGTCTCCTGCATGGTATGGGGGAGTTGCGACGCAATGCGTTCCCTGTATTCCTTGTAGGCATCATGCATAAGTGAATCTCCTATGGCTGAATGGATTGTTGAAGATATTGGTATGCAAACACTCTTCGATCGTAGTTTCGGTCTGTGCCCCATGCTCCGGATCCACGGTGATCATCCAAAGGATTCCGTGGCGGATCTCCTTGATGGACGGCAATCCGAACCAATGCATGAGCACATGCTTGGCATGCAATCCGATACAATCATCCTCGGCATCGGTTCGGACCAGGATCGTCCGGTCGGCGGGAGGAAGTTCCTCCAATGGGTATTCCTTGTTCGAGTTGAACAATTCGCCGCTCTTGCAGGCAATGGCGAAGTCCTGTTCAAACTGATCTTGCGTCGCATCGGGTGCGACTTCCAATTCCCAGTGCACGGCTCGGCGTACGGAAACCGGGAAACCAAGTTGTCGCAGCGCCTGCTCCACCGAGACTGCCGTATTGTCGGTGATGATCGAGGAGATGACCAATTCCCGACAGGTCTCCCCTGGAGCATAGACCCCGACGGATTCCTCTTCCTGTGAAAAGTCCAGGTCGATGCTTTCGCGGTGCAACCCTTGGGAGAGGTAGGTGCGCATCGAAGTGAACATGCAGTCCCCGTCTTCCGTCCGTTCGGGATGAGGCATGATGCCCAAGGCATTTCCCCTAAGATTGCCCAACGCCGCGATATTGTCCACCGAACCGTTCGGATTGCTGGGGAATTGGGGTGTCTCGTTGCCCGCTTCGTCGCAGTACCTGAATATGGTTGTACCCGAAGCATACAGGCGCTCCAGCAGCTCGCGGGGTATCACGAACCTTCCCTCGGCATGCGCCGCGGGAATTCTCATGATGGTACCGGTGGACAGCCCTTGGACAAATGCATGGGAACCGCTGCCCTCGGATACCCGTACATGGACCCATGCGTTGTAGAAGCCGGTTCCGATGATCTTGCCATCGACAAACTGTTTGTTTTGGGCCAAGGCTCCGCCAAGCCGGTGGTCGGGCAAGCCGGGGATTATGCCCGATTCGAGCAGTATCTGGGCCCCATTGCATATGCCGAGAATCGGTTTCCCCTTCATGTCCTCGATGCGCAATCTTCTCATGATCGGGTCGAGTGCAGCGATTATGCCCGAGCGGCTCCTGTCCTCGTAGGAGAACCCACCTCCTATGACGTACCCATCGCAGGAAGCGAGTATGGCGGGGTCGTCGTTCCATTTGAGGCGTATCGGGTCCATCGCGGCGCGTTGGACCGCCCTGGCTGTCTCCCGTTCGCAATTGGTTCCGGGAAATTCAATGACCGCTATACGATAATTCACGGGCGTACCCCCTCGATCCAGGTTCCGTCGATTCCCTTTCCGATAGAACCTACCTCCCAGACCGGTTGCGAAAAGATCTGGCGCATATGGGCCAATACGGTTTGGGCTTCGCTTGCCGGTACAACCACCGTCAGGCCGATGCCCATATTGAAAGTCCTGAACATCTCATGGTCCGAGACGTTGCCCAAACGCTGGATCGCCTCGAATATCGGCTTTCGGGTCCATGCCTGGGGATGGAACCGGGGATGCAATCCTTTCGGGATGACCCGCGGAACATTCTCGATCAACCCGCCTCCGGTGATATGGGCCATGCTCCGAACGGGTGCTCCGGTTGCGAGCAACGCTTCTATGCCATTCGAATAGTTCACATGGGGGGCGAGCAAAGCCTCGCCGACACTTGTGCCTTCGGCTCCGGGCAACGGGTCGCCCACCCTCAGCCCCGCATGGGCGAACAACACTTTCCGTGCCAACGAGTACCCGTTGGTGTGCAACCCTGAGGATCCGACCGCGAGGATCACATCGCCTTCCTGTACCGTCTTGCCGGTGACAATCGCATCACGTTCTACAATTCCGGTCACCAATCCGACCAGATCATGTTCTCCGGGAAGATATACACCCGGCATCTCGGCTGTTTCCCCACCGACCAGGCTTACCGAAGATTCCCGGCAGGCCACTGCAAGTCCCTTGACGATCGAGGCGACAATCTCGGGTTCGAGCATGTCGTTGGCGATGTAATCGAGGAAGGTCAATGGTTTTGCCCCATGTACGGCAATGTCGTTTGTGCACGCATTGAACAGGTCTTGGCCGATTGTCGAGTAATCGTTCGCCATCCTAGCAATCGAAATCTTTGTGCCCACGCCATCGACACTTTGGACGAGGACGGGGTTCCGGTACGTACCGGAAATCCAAGAGAGGTCGTACATGGAGGCAAAACTCCCGATTTTCGCCAACACATGCTCGTCGAAGGTGCTTGCCGCTTCATCCTTGATCAGTTCCACCGCGCGATTTCCGGCAGTAATATCCACTCCGGCCGACTGGTAGTCGAGATTGGTGCTTCCCGTTTGTTTCATAGGTGGTATTCTCTCCATTTCAAGTTGTTTTGTCCCGAAGACCCGACACCCATGCATGGGTGGCCGACTCCAAGGGGATGGAAACGATATCGTTGAAGGCGATTACCGGTTGGGCACAGGTTTCGCCGATAGCCCTGCACCATATCCCAAGCGACTCGAAGCGTGCCAACACCCGCTTGGACTCCGAAGCGGGGACCTCCAGCACAAAACCGGGAGTTTCGGAGAACAACAGGAAGTCGCTTCTGAGCTCCGATTCGATGGAGATACGACACCCGATTCGAGCTGCCATCGCCATTTCCGAGATAGCCACAGCCAAGCCCCCTTCGGAGATATCGTGGCATGCAAGGATCCGATCGTCTTGTGCCAGCTCCCGTACCAGTGCTCCGATTGCCATGAATTCGTCCAAATCGGGTGAAGGCAAGCTGTTTCCGAGTAAACCGAGCATGGAATAGTAGATGCTGCCACCGCATTCTGCCTTCCGCTGCCCGACGAGCAGGAGATGTGAATCCTTCTGCTTGAACTGCATGGAAAGGGCTTTCGAAGCATGTTCCAACCGCCCCAGCATGGAAATCATGGGACTGGGTGGTATCGAGCCATGTTCCGATTCGTTGTACAACGAAACATTACCGGCGATTACCGGAATCCCCAAAACTGTCGCCGCGTGGGCAACGCCCCGGCAACCCTCGGCGAATTGCCGCATGCTGTCGGGATATTCGGGGTTTCCGTAACACAGGCAATCGGAGATTGCGATCGGTTGTGCTCCCGAGGCAATCGTATTGGCATACGATTCGAGAACGGCAAGGACTGCTCCCTGATAGGGGTCGATGGTATTGAATCGGGGGTTCTGGTCACAGGTCAGCGATATTCCCAGATCCTTGAGCTCCCCGGGATACCCGATGTCATCGAACGGCCTGATGATTCCCGCATCGGATACTCCAGCTTCGATTTCGACGAGGGCCTGTACCTGTTTGTCGTACGAGTTGAAAACCATGGCCCTGCTGGCGATATTCTCATGTGCCAACATCGACAACCAGACCGACTCCAAGTCCTGTGGAACTGGAAACGAAGGTTCTTTCGGTCGGGGTAGGAGTTCTCCCACAGGCCGATGGTATAAGAATCCCTTGGTGACATCGGAAGCTTTCGCATGGACCAAGGTCTTGCCTTTTGCGGTTACGACGAAATCCGGACGGGTTGTGATAGAACCGATCACTGTCGCCCGGGCATTGTGGGAGACTTCAGGGAGTGCGAATGTTTCGTTGAAGTGGTTGAGGATCAGGGGTGTGATCTCACGTGGCGAGACCCAAAGGTACCGCTCCTGTGTCTCTGCGCAGAGGATCACATGGGGGGGAAGGGTGGAATCCGCGGTATGCACCGCATCGATATCGACAATCGCGCCGTATCCGCCGCCATCGGCAAGCTCGACGCTGGCACAGGCTATTCCTCCTGCCCCCAAGTCTTTGCAGGCTACCTTGCCGATCAGCTGCTTCTCACGGAGTATACCCACCAGTTCGTCGGTGGCATGGATCAGGTGTCTGCCCAGGAAGGCATTCGGTTCCTGTACAGCACCCTTGTTGGCTTCGACTTCCCCTTCGGCCAAGTTGAAGCTTGCGAAACTGGCTCCCCCGAAGCCGCTGTTGTCGGTAGGTTTGCCTACGAGGATCAAGTCGTAGCCGTCGGCTCCCTGGGGAGCATGGGAATGCAGTATGTCATTTTCCCGCATGGCTCCCAACGTAACGACTGTGACCAGACAGTTCCCATTGTATCCAGGGTCGAACTGGAGTCCGCCACCGATATTCGGAACTCCGACAGGGTTTCCGTACCCGGCTATCCCCGCCACCACTTGTTCCAGCAACCACTTGTTGCGTGTATCGCGGATGTCGCCGAACCGCAGGTCGTCCGCAAGTGCCACAACCCGAGCCCCCATGCAGCAGACATCGCGGATATTGCCCCCGATTCCGGTAGCAGCCCCTTCGTACGGCACGATCTGGGAAGGGTGGTTGTGCGATTCGTGGCTGAGTACTATGGCATACCCATTGCCTTCATGGTCCCGAGCCACCCGTATGATCCCGGCATCCTCCTTCGCCCCAATGATGACTTCCGGTCCATCGGTGGGAAAGAGTTTGAGATACGGACGACTACTTTTGTAGGAGCAGTGTTCGGAACCTTCTATGCCGAAGAGGATCAACTCGGCGAGTGTCGGTTTCCTTCCAAGTATACGCTCCTGCAAGTCCCTGGCTTCCGAGACGGTCAGTCCGGTGCGCAGCTGCCGCATCAGTCGTTCGACCTCCGCATTGTCCATTCCATTGATATCGAATTGCTCGGTTCCTTCCATGTATCGGTTCCTTCCTATTGGTGGTCTACACTATTCGAAACTTTACTTTCCCCGTGTCAATCGGGCAGTTTGCAAGAAAAAAAAACGAGCACTCCGGAAGACACCGGAATGCTCGGCAAGCACACGCAGACGACGCGATGCATCGCGGCCGTACAAGATTCCCCCATGGAAACTTGTACACAATGGCCCCGATAGTTTTTATGCAACATGAAATCCCCTTTGTTGCGTCATGCCGACATATATACATTTTTTGTCAAAAAATGCAACAAAGTTGGAGTGGAATACCGTGAAAATTCATAAAATGCAACAAGGCGATACGATCCGGTTGTACCATCTCCAGTCAAAAAAACAGCTGGTTCCTGTAAGGAAGCCAGCTGCCATGGAAAATTTTACCTGTTTCTTGCTTTAGGCAAGAAGTTTATACAGATCCTCTTGGGCTGTCGAAATCGGGGTGATTCCGAAGTTGTCCACCAGGATCTTCAAGACGTTGGGAGAAACGAATGCCGGAAGCGTTGGTCCAAGATGGATATTCTTCACCCCGAGGTGCAGGAGGGTCAACAGGACACAGACCGCCTTCTGTTCATACCATGAGAGCACGAAACTCAAAGGAAGTTCGTTCACCGAACAATCGAACGCATTCGCCAATGCCAAGGCGACCTGGATTGCCCCGTACGAGTCGTTGCACTGTCCCATGTCGAGCATTCTCGGAATTCCACCGATTTCACCGATTTTCATATCGTTGAACCGGAATTTACCGCAGGCCAGGGTGAGGATCACCGTGTCGTCGGGGGACTTTTCCACAAACTCGGTGTAGTAGTTCCTTCCGACCCGTGCGCCATCGCACCCACCAACGAGGAAGAAGTGCTTTATGTCGCCCGATTTCACAGCGTCGATCACTTTTCCGGCGACGGAAAGTACTGTGGCGCGGCCATAGCCGGTGGTCATGCTGGTACCACCATTGATACCGACCATCCTCTTCTCCTCGGCATACCCGCCCAACTCGAGCGCCTTCTCGATGACCGGGGTGAAATCCTTGTCCTCCCCGATGTGCACGAGACCGGGGAACGAGACTACTTCGGTGGTGAAAATCCTGTCCTTGTAGTTGTCCTTGGGGGGCATGAGGCAGTTGGTCGTGAACAGTACGGCTCCAGGCATATCCAGGAATTCCTTCTGCTGGTTTTGCCAGGCGGTCCCGAAGTTTCCCTTCAAATGCTTGAACGCCTTGAGCTTCGGATACCCGTGTGCGGGCAGCATCTCACCGTGTGTATAGATGTTGATTCCCTTGCCTTCGGTCTGTTTGAGCAATGCATGCAGGTCGAACAGGTCATGCCCGCTGACCACAATGAACGGACCCTTTTCGATTGCGAGCGGGACTTCCACAGGGACCGGATCTCCATAGGAGGAGGTGTTGGCGGTATCCAGCAGTTCCATGCACTTGAGGTTCACCTCACCGGTCTTCAGCACCAGCGGAAGCAATTCTGCAGCGTCCATGCCACTACCGATGGCACGCATGCCTGTGAAGAAGAATTCATTCACCACGTCGTCTGAGTATCCGAGCACCCATGCATGGTACGCATACGCACCCATGCCGCGCAATCCGAGGAGGATCAGGGATTTGAGTGATCGGATATCCTCGTCACCTCCCCAAATGTCCTCCATGGGATATGCGGTGGTATCGCCACCGAGCGAAGCAATGAGCGTATCGATCCGCTTGATCAGTTCCTGCAGTACCGGATCGTTGAAGTTCACATTCGTGATCGCGGTGAACATACCTTCCATCATGATATGGACGACTTCCTTGGAAAGGGTTTTTCCCTCCGCAGTCCGTGCCAGGGCAACCAAAGCTCCGGTCATTTCATCTTGCAGGTTGGATGTGTCGGCCATCTTGCCGCACGTACCCTTCTTGCCGGTACAAGCCTTCCCGCCTATCGTTTGTTCGCATTGAAAACAGAACATGTCAGACATTGTCTTCTCCTGGAAATTCAAAGTGATTTGATTACGAAGAGATGCATGGTGGCATCTCCACTGTTGGCTATTCCGAGCATGGTGTTCGCCGGGATCGCAATGATCGAACCTTCACCATAGCGATGCTGCTCCTGGTCGTCCAGCGTAATGCCCAATACGCCGCGGGTGACGATCATGTGTGCCGCTTCCGGGGTCGGGTGCGGATCGAGCGATTCTCCTGCGGCCAGACTCAAATGGTTGATCCTGATATCGGGTCCTCCGACTATCCGTTCCACAGCCGTGGCATCCGCTACGCTGTACGAATATACTTTCTCTATCATGTGTCGACTCCTTGTATCATAGTTGTGGCACGTTCTTGGGCAGTTTTGCCTTTGCCGTCATTTCTTCTATAGTGATGCGCACCACCACTGTCTGGTGCAACGCCCTTTCGATATAGGCTACTGCCTTGTCCATGAATTGCGGCGAATACTTCCTGGCTATCGCCAACAGGGCTTCGGTCTTCTCGGCATCACTCCCGACAATCGCCGCAGTACCGTACACGATCGTCGACTCGTACTCCGTAGAGAACTCGCCGGGAAGGAGTCGGGTCTTGCCGACACACACCAGGCACACCTTGCGGTTGTTCGCGATAACGGCCAGTTTCTTTCCCTCTGTCGCCCCATGGATATAGACGGTATCGCCGACGAGTGCCGGGGACACGGGAATCGCATACGGTGTGTTGTCCTGGTCCACCATGGAAAGCACCCCATATTCGGCAGTCCGGATGACTGATCGGGCGAATTCGGTATCCTGTAGTCTGTCTTTTCTTCTCATCATGTCCATATGATACACCAACCGTAACATAATTCAACGAAAGTTGTTGTTGCATATGCAACATGAGATGGTTCGCAATCGTATACAGGTTCGGATTGTTCGTCTGATCTGAGTGTATAGGGATATATTCAGAATATAATGTATAAATATACAATATTACCCCTATACAAACGAACAAAAAGAATATATATACAAAGAACTGGGTATGTTTGCTACCAAGTAAAAAGGAGTGGACGAATGGTTACAGTTGGTGTCATCGGAGCAACAGGATATGCCGGAGCGGAACTCATGCGGCTGCTCTGTCGCCATCCGAACGTCGAGAAGATATTGGCCGGATCGCATAGCCACGTCGGCGAGTCGTTTGCCGGCATCTACCCGAATTTCAAGAAAGTCTTCGAATTTCCTTGCCATGACGCCGATATTCCTGCGTTTGCGAAGAAATGCGATGTGGTGTTCGTCTCCCTCCCGCACGGTATCGCATCACAACATGTCACCGATGCCCTGCTCTCGGAGTGTGTGGTGATCGATTTGGGTGCCGACTTCAGGTTGAGCGATTGCAGCGTGTACGAGACCTGGTACAAGACCAAGCATGGGAATCCCCAGCTGTTGGGAAAAGCTGTGTACGGTTTGTGCGAATTGCATCGGCAACAGATACGTGCCGCACGGTTGGTCGCCAATCCGGGTTGCTACACGACTTGCTCGATCCTTACCATATATCCGTTGCTTGCGGAAGGTCTGATCGATCCCGATACCTTGGTCATCGATGCCAAGTCCGGCGTTTCCGGAGCCGGCCGCGGCGAGAAGCTCGGTTCGCTGTTCTGCGAATGCGATGAATCGGTGAAGCCGTATGGGGTTGCCAGCCACCGGCATACACCGGAGATCGAGGAACAACTGTCGTTGGCTCTCTCGCATGGCACTTCGACCTCGGGTGTGGTCCTTTCCTTCACTCCACACTTGATTCCCATGAACCGTGGTATACTCTCGACGGTGTATGCCAAGCTGAAGCCGGGGGTCACCAAAGGCGAGATCGAGGAAGCCTATGCGAACAAATATGCGCAAGAACAATTCGTCCGCGTGCTCCCTTACGGGGTATTTCCGGAAACCCGATGGGTCAAGGGATCTAACTACTGCGATATCGGATTTACCATCGACCAGCGGACCGGACGTGTCGTGGCCTGTGGTTCGTTGGACAATCTTGTGAAAGGTGCTGCCGGTCAGGCGGTGCAGAATATGAATATCGTATTCGGACTTGATGAACAGGCTGGGATCGACACATTGCCCGCTTTTCCCCTGTAACGAAGGAGTTGGAACATGAATAGGATAGAAGGTGGGGTCCTTGCCCCGAATGGGTTCCGGGCCGGCTCTGTCGCCGCCGGAATCAAGAAGAAGAAATTGGATATGACGGTCTTGACCTCCGATGTGCCGGCTGCTGTCGCAGGTGCTTTTACCACGAATGTCGTAAAGGCTGCCCCGGTCGTATGGGACCAGAACGTTGTCGCCGGGAAGCATACCGTACGTGCCGTAGTGGTGAATAGCGGGAACGCGAATGCCTGTACCGGAGCCCAGGGGGACAGGGACGTGCAAAAGATGGCCCAGCTGGTCGCCGACGGTCTTGCCGTCGAATCGCGCGAGGTGCTGGTCTGTTCGACGGGTGTGATCGGGGTTCCGCTTCCCATGGAGAAGGTTGCCTCCGGCATTGGCTCCTGTCTGTCGGTGCTGGACGATTCGATCGGTGCGGCGAAGGAGTCCGCCGCCGCCATATGCACCACCGATACCTTCAGCAAGGAAATCGCGGTTGAGTTCGAAGTCGACGGCAAAGCGATCCGGATAGGTGGCATGGCCAAGGGTTCGGGGATGATCCATCCGAATATGGCTACCATGCTTTCGTTCATAACCACGGACGCGCAGGTCGATGCTTCCTATTTGCAGGAGCTCTTGGGTTCGACGGTAATCGATTCCTACAACATGATCAGTGTCGACGGCGATACCAGTACGAACGACACCGTGTTGGTCTTCGCCAATGGAACGTCCGCGGCTGCTGTGGTGGCTCCCGAGTCGGTTTCGGAAGAGCAGTTCATCGAAGCCTTCAGGTATGTCCACACCGAATTGGCAAAGTTGATCGTATTGGATGGAGAAGGTGCGGGGAAATTCATAGAAGTCACCGTTTGCGGTGCCCGGACCAAGGAAGATGCCCGCCTCATGGCGAAATCGGTCATTTCGAGCAATCTGGTGAAGACCGCTTTTTTTGGGGCCGATGCCAATTGGGGCCGGATGCTGTGCGCGATGGGATATTCGGGAGCCGCTTTCGATCCTTTGGCTGTCAGCATCAGCTACGCCAGCAAGGCGGGGTTGATAGCGGTTATGGAAAAGGGTGTTCCGATAGCTTTCGACGAGACGCTCGCCAAGAAGATCCTGCAGGAAAAGATTATCCAAGTATCCGCGACTGTCGGTGATGGAGCCGAAGAGGCTACCGCATGGGGATGTGACTTGTCGTACGAGTATGTCCGTATAAATGGAGATTACAGAAGTTGACCATGAAGAAAGAGATTGAGAAAGCCAGTGTGTTGATCGAGGCGCTACCGTATATCAGACGGTTCGCAGGCAGCATCGTGGTGGTGAAATACGGTGGCAGTGCCATGGTGGATGAAGAGATCAAAACCTCGGTAATTCAAGATATTGCCATGATGAAACGGATCGGTATGCGACCTGTCGTAGTCCACGGTGGCGGAAACTCCATCACGAGTCTTCTCGACCGGTTGGGCAAGAAGACCGCCTTTGTCGATGGTTTGCGCATCACCGATGCGGAGACAGCCCAAATAGCCGAGATGGTCCTTTCCGGTTCCATCTCCAAGGAGCTGGTCCAATGTCTCCAGGGGCAGGGGATCAACGCCGTGGGAATCAATGGCAAGGATGGGGATACGTTGATCGCACGCAAGAAGCTGAATGACGGAAAGGACCTCGGGTTTGTCGGGGAAGTCGTGCGGGTAAATACGGCCTTGTTGGATTCGCTCATGGCCAACGATTTCATACCCGTGGTGGCCCCGGTAGGTACCGATTTCGAGGGAAATACCTACAATATCAATGCGGATTACGCTGCAAGCGCGATCGCCGGGGCATTGCATGCCCAGAAGCTGGTGTTCCTGACCGATGTCGAGGGCATTCTCCGTGACAAGGACGACCCGTCGACGATCCTCCGCCAACTCACTCTGGTGGATGCGGAGAATTATATCGCCGACGGAACAATCAGCGGTGGTATGATACCGAAGGCTCATTGTTGTATGGATGGTATACGCCAAGGTGTACAGAGCGTCCACATTCTGGACGGTAGGATACCGCATTCGCTGTTGCTGGAAATATTCACCAACGAGGGAATCGGTACCATGATGACCCGATAGGAGGAACTTATGGCCCCAAGCATTATTGAAACAGGCAAGTCGGTCTTTATGGAAACGTATGCACAGTATCCCATAGTCCTGGCCAGTGGCGAGGGACGGCATGTCTACGACACCGATGGCAACAGGTATCTCGATATGGTCGCGGGTATAGCCGTGAATATCCTCGGCTACAAGGATCCCGGTCTGACCGAGACCCTTGGCAAGGTGATCGCGGATGGTTTGTTGCATTGTTCGAATCTGTATTGGAACTCCTATGCGGTGCAGGCTGCCACCAGGTTGTCACACTTGAGCGGGATGGAGCGGGTATTCTTCTGCAACAGCGGGACAGAAGCCAACGAGGCCGCATTGAAACTGGTGCGCAAGTACGGATCGTCCAAGAAGGCTGGCAAGACCGATATCATCACCATGATGCAGTCGTTCCATGGCAGGACCTACGGATCTATGACGGCGACCGGGCAGGTCAAATACCAGAAGGCATTCCACCCTTTGGTTCCCGGTTTCTCGTATGCCGCCTTCAACGATTACAACGCGGTGGAGAGTCTTGTCACAGAACATACCTGTGCGATATTCGTGGAACCTGTCCAGGGCGAAGGCGGTGTAGTTCCTGCTAAAAAGCAGTTCCTGCAACAACTGCGCAAGCTCTGCGACGAACGGGACATCCTGTTGGTGTTCGATGAAGTCCAATGCGGTCTTGGCAGGACAGCCCATGCCTTTGCATGGCAAGCCTCGCAGGTCAAGCCCGATGTAATGACATTGGCTAAAGCTCTTGGTGGCGGTGTGCCGATCGGGGCAATGGTCGCCGATGGCAAGGCAGCGAAAGTGCTTGCTCCCGGGGACCACGCCGCGACATTTGGTGGCAATCTCCTCTCTGCTGCCGCAGCGGATTGCATATTGGCGCGGTTGGAGGAGGGCTCGCTGCTCAAGCAGGTGAAGGCAACCTCGGCACGTTTGCGATCCGCTCTCGCCGACCTGCAGAAGCACTATCCCCAGATTATGGAAATCCGTGGCGAGGGCCTTATGCTTGGCGTGGAGATGACCATTCCCGTCCGACCGTTGATCGAGGCGTGCATGGCGGAGGGTATGCTCATCGCGAATGCGGGACCGAATGTACTGCGCTTCGTACCGCCACTGACCATAACCGAAGACGAGGTCGATGAGGCTGTCGGGATTCTGCAGTCCGTTTGTTCCAAGGTCTTGCGTGACTGACCTGTTGCGGGCCACCAAGATTTCTTGCCTGCCAAAGATATATCCGTTATGATGGGGCAATTGGTGCAGTTGCGCCGACGGAGGTATCGATGAACCGGGTTTTTCAACGAAGATTGTTGGTGCTCATACTCCTCTCGTGTGTTCTCGGCACCCTTGGAGCTACTATCGGTATCGATCCGGCGGTCTTGAACAATTCCAACGACTTGTTTTCCGCGACTGTTCCCATCTCCTATGGTGAACAGTCTTTTCGCGAGCGTATCCTCGCCAAGACACATGGGGAACGCGATCCGATCGGATTGGTGCTGTCCGGGGGTTCCGCCAGGGCGTTCGCCCATATCGGAGTCCTGCAGTATATCGAGGAGTTGGGAATTGTTCCCGATTTCATCATCTCCAATTCGATGGGTTCGATTGTGGGAATACTCTATGCGGCAGGCATGTCGCCCGAGCAAATCAATACGCTTTCTTCCCAGATCGACATAACGCGGCTTTTCGATATCTCGTTCCCTATCAGGGGCGGACTGCTCGATACCTCCCGATTCCTCTCCCTTGTTGCGCAATACCTCGGCGACGACCTGCAATTGGAACATCTGCCGATTCCGATCATGATTGTCAGCGAGGATATCGCAACCAAACGACAAGTGAGGATCATGGAAGGGGATCTGCTTACGGTCCTCGGGGCGGCATTCGCCCTTCCGGTTTACTTCAACCCGGTCGAGTACAACGGGCATCTGCTGGTCGATGGCGGAGTAACGAACCTGGTCCCCCTCGATATCGCATACGAGTTTACCGACACCACGATAGTTTCCACGACATTCTATGATGCAAAAGGCATCAACTTGCGCAACCCGCTCTCCATACTCAATGTTTCGATAGACATTGGCAAGCGGCGGGACGGCGTGGCGGCATTGTTGGGGCATACGGACACCATATGGATCCGCTGCAATGTCGAGGATTTTTCCTTCATGGATTTCAAAGCGATAGAGGAACTCGCAGAACTGGGTTACCGGTCGGCCACTTTGCAGGAGGCCCGGTTGAGCAACCTCGACGCCCGTGGAACCACCAAGGAGATCCGTGATTTCAGATCTGCCTTTTCCGCACGGCAAGACAAGGTGCTCGGTGACTACCGGTTGTACAAGCGGTTTCCCCACCATGGTGTTTCACACCAGGTGTTTTTCGGGCTGCGCTCCTTCATACAAGAGAACGACCATTGGTATCTGCGCGATGAAGTGCTTGCCGGCCTGATGTACCATCTCCGTTGGAAATCGATGTGGTTCTCACTGTATGGCGGTGCCGGATGGGAGTCCTTTTCTCCCATGGCGGTGTATCCAAGCCTGACGGCCAGCCTATCCTACCAGTTGGTCGCCCCCCTGGTGTTGGAGGCCGATATTTCGATTTCAGCACAAGAGAACTGGCTCCCCTCATGGTACCACCGGCTGGGGATGCAGTTGCGCAAGGGCTTCGCTTCCGACTCGCTTATGACCTCTGCGCAATTCTGGTGGGAATACCAGATCACAAATGAATTCGAACTTGAAGCCATGTTGCTGCATGCAGGAGCGGATTTCGCGTGGAGTCCCCACAGGAATTCCCGATTGCGATTGAGCGGAGAAGGAGCGTGGCAACTGGCAGGGGATTGGGACCGCCAATTCCTGCATACCCGCTTCAATGCGACGTTCCCGCTTCCATTGGATTTTCGCCTGGAGGTCGGATATACCGGCAGATACGCTTTGGACGGTGCGGGAAATGTCCCCTTGTATCTTGGTGATGGCTTCAAGACCAGCGATCCGACGCTTCGCACACAAGGAAGTCTCGATGCACGCGCTCCTTCATCGGCCAATTTCGCTATAATTGGAAGGTTCGGCCTCGATTGGCAACCGCACTGGTTCAAACCGACAATGGGGGAATTGCTTATTTTCGACAATTCGTCGATCGGAATATTCGGTGACTTGTTATGGAACGTCGAGAGCCGGATACTTCCCGAACTTTCGTTCGGGACACGATTGAACACCACAATTTCGCTTTTGGGGTTGAACTCCATGCCCACTTCGTTGTATGTCGGATACGATGGTCCTGCGGATGGTATTGTCTGGGGATTCATTTTTGGACGGTGAAAGTGGAAAAAAAACTGGATATTCTCCCATGGCTTGCCCTTCGCGAACTGCCGGGCACGGTTTCCTTGCAGATCTTGGATTTTGAGCAGAAGGTCGTCTTCTCGAGTACCGGCAAATGGTTGCATCCGTTGTTAGCCGCAGAAGAATTCCTTTCCGGGTCATCCTTGGATCCTGCCACTCTTGTCCTACACGATAGGATAGCTGGACGGGCTGCGGCGGCCCTGACTGTCCGCCTGGGTTTCAAGACGGTCAAGGCGTGCATGATGAGTCGGCTTGCCGAGGCTGTCTATGTGCGCCACAACGTGGTGTATTGCGCCGATACGTTCGTCGAGCGGATTGCCTGCCAAACCGAAGATATCATACACGAGGACATGGGGCTCGACGAGGTCCATGCGCTCATCCACCAGCGGGCAACCGCGGCCAAGGCAATATGAATTTTTGTTAGTGTGGCCAAACATATCCGATTGACAGGGTTTGTCGATATTGGGTATCGTTGGCGCATGAATCCGGGAACAGTAGCAACCGCGCTGGCTCTAACACTTTTTGCAGGTCTCTCCACGGGAATCGGCGGTTTGCTGAGCATGTTCCAGAAACGTAGCAATTCACGTTTCCTATGCACCTCGTTGGGGTTTTCAGCTGGCGTCATGGTCTATCTGTCGTTCATGGAGATCCTTCCGGAAGCCCTGCATTACCTGCACCAGTTCTTCCCCTCCAACCAGGCGAGACTGGCGAGTGTCCTGACCTTCTTCACCGGCATATTGGTTATCGGTCTCATAGACCGGTTCGTGCCATCCCGGGACAACCCACATGAAATTCCCGATGTGGTGCATCTTGCCAACGAACAGCAGATCGCAAACGATCCACATCTTCTACGTATGGGTGTCCTGTCGGCGCTCGCAATCGCAATCCACAATCTGCCCGAAGGTTTGGCGACTTTCACCAGTTACATGGCCGACCCCCAGATCGGTATCAGCATTACCGTCGCGATAGCAATCCACAATATTCCAGAAGGAATAGCAGTTGCCGTCCCCATCTATTTTGCGACGGGAAACCGGGCCAAAAGCCTGATCGTCGCATTGCTTTCCGGGCTGTCCGAGATGTTGGGAGCCTTGCTTGGATTGGTGTTGTTCTCGGTCTCGAACACCGACCTCATGCTCGGATTCGTCTTGGCATCGACCGCTGGAGTCATGATCTATATCTCGTTCGACGAATTGTTGCCGACCGCCGAACGCTACGGAGAGCACCACCTCGCAATCTATGGAGTGCTCGGTGGCATGGCTGTCATGGCAGCGAGCCTACTGTTGTTGGCGTAATGGACGCATCGAGAACTCGCAGCCGCAATAATCCTGCCGGTACAGTTCTAGCAATCGCGACAGTTCCAGACTCCTTTGGTAACCACCCTTCTTCTTGAAATCGATTGCGACAAATTCATCCCATGTATCACCGATGGAAAATATGACAGGCGAACTCTTGTGGGGGCTGACGGTAAGGGTGGTGGTGAAGTAGGGGATTCCTTGGCGCAGGGCTTCTTGGGCGGCTTCGCGTAGATTGAAAGCGAAACAAATGGCGCACCGTTCCCCTTTCTCCGCATCCTGCTCATGTCCGGCGATTTCTTTTCTCCACGCCTCGTGGTTGTATTCCTGTTGGATGAGGCGTAGGGAAAAGTGGTTGGCGACGACTTTCAGCGCAGCGAATCTCCGTATGGCTTCATCTTCGGGAAAAATATTGCTGTTGCCGAAAAACAGGACCGGTTCATAGCCCAACTCCCGCAACCTTTCTATCGAACTGGTTGAACAGGGCCCACAACAACAATGGAGAAGCAAAGGTTTTACATCCATGTACTTACTCTACCGTGCAACTCGGATTGTGGCAAGGACTCCCGTTCGTCAACCACGCGAATCCTTCTGGCCTCCGGTTAACCTTTGCGTATAGAATAACGCAATTCGACCATACCTTCTCCCAATTGTCGCACATCGGTCAGGTATAGGGCAGGGCTCAGTATCCTTCGGGGAAACAACGGTTTGCCTTGTCCGAGTGTGACAGACCCGACTTGGACGATCAGTTCATCGAGCAAACCGGCGTCATGGAACTGTCCGGCAAGATCCCCACCCCCGACAATCCAGATATTTTTTGTGCCGGCCGCCGACCGCATTTCGGCGTGCACAGGACGTACGTCCCCCTGTACAAACCTGATATCGGCTCCCTCGATTTTCGGAAGGTTGCGGCTGGTGAATATCCATGCCGGTTGTGAGTATGGCCAGGCCGAACCGGTTTGTGCATATACCATCTCCGCGTTGCGGACCATCCATTCGTAGGTGGCCGATCCCATTGCCAATGCTCCTACTGCTGAGATGAACTCCGGGTTGCTGCTGGTGTCAAGATCCCCAAGGGGGAACAACCAGTCCAAGGAGTCGTCTTCAGTCGCAAGATAGCCGTCGAGGCTTGTCGCCGTGTAATATTGGGTCTTCATTTTTACACGCATCAGGTGGAAAGAGACCTTTGTAATGAACCCCTCTGGGAACGAACGCCGGAAACGTAAGGTGAAAATTTGAAATCGTTCATTTTTGTATCTACCTCCCATAGACGACGTCATTTGTATATAATCCAAACAACTCATCCTGACCATGCAGATTGTACCCAATGATTCCCGGCTTAACAATAACAGTCGCTCTGGCAATCTCCGGTGAAATGTGGCATGATGGGGACAAACCACTGTGGAGGCTCGAACCATGAAAAATCCTACGTTGCTGGTGGTCGTCGCCGCAATACTAGGTGTAATGTTGTTGCCTGTTCCCCAATCGGGAAAACTTGCATTGATATTCCTACTCCTGCTTATCGTCATCTATGTGAAACGTGGATACGTGTATGTCGCCTTGGCATCGCGCATGCTCAATGCAAAGGTTCCGAATGAAGAACGGGCTTGGCGTCTCTACGAGCAAGGGTGGAAGGCGGGATTGCCCTCCCACTACACGGTCATGCTCGGCAATCTGTTTGTCCAACGTGGGGATGCCGCGACCGCCCAGCAGATATTCGATTCGGTCATTGCCAAGGAACAGAACAAGCGGCAAGGTGATGGCGAGATCATAGCCAGTGCCAGAGTCTCCCGGTCCATGGCACTTTGGGTGCTTGGGCAGGAGGACGAGGCGATTGCCTCGTTGCTGACTTTGAGGGAGGAGGGACGACTCGACAAGAACCTGGTGATAAATCTTGGAAGTTATCTCCTGGACAAGGGAAGATTGGAAGAAGCAGGGGAACTGATCGAAGATGCCGCCGCTGGACTTCCCGAAAGCCCCGGGATGACAGATAACCGAGGACTCCACCTGCTGCTCACCGGAGCATTGCTCGACGCACAATCCCTGTACGACAAGTTGCTTTCCGAGGGAACACCGCGCTTCCCGGAGGCCTATGTGCATGCGGCACGTGTGAAAATGGCTTTGGGAAAGAATTCGCAGGCGGTGCAATTGTTGAAATCCGCATTGGAACGCCCTTTTTACCAGACCTCCACCGTGGCGAAGGCCGATGTGGAAACACTCTTGCATGATCTGTCCAGCCGCCCCGACAGCAACGACTCCGATGAGGATGCCATGGACGGATCGTTGGAGTCCGCACTGTATGAGGAAGACCTGTTCGATGATGAATCACCCAACACCGAGTTGGATGACGATGACAATACCGAACCGAACATCGAGTTGGATCCGGAGGATTTTGATGACGAGGAAGAAGATCCGGTTGTTGAGATCGAACCGGATGATCTGTCCGAGTTGGAATCCGAGCTCTTCGAAGACGAGTATGAAGATGAGGAAGAAGAGGAAAACCAGAAGAAGTAGCATACCATGAAAAAGTTTCTCAAGCTCCTGACCGGGAGACTGTTTACTTTCATCGCACTGTTGGCCCTGCAGATTTTCGCGTTGGTGTGGCTGACATTGAATTTCATGAATGCCAGTGCGTACTATATCCCAATCGTCTATACCATGGCTTTCATCAGTGTATTCTTCATTGTGAGCCGTGACGATAATCCGGTGTTCAAGATCTCATGGATCCTGGTTATCCTGGTGGCTCCGATTTTCGGGGTTCCCTTCTACATGATCTTCGGCAACAAGCGGGTTGGACGTCAGGTCTACCGGCAGATAGCGAAATACCAGGAGCACTACGAGAAGGAGATGCGGGCGGTCCTGCCGGAACCCGAACTTTCGGTTCGGAACGAATTGTTGGAATACTCGGCGAATCTCTGCAGGCAGTCGGACTATATCCGGAATCTCACCGGTTCTCCAGCTTGGAACAATACTGCGGTTGAATATTTTCCGTTGGGTGAAGATGCCTTCGCACGAATTCTCCAGGAGGTTGGAAAGGCCACCCGCTTCATCCTGTTCGAATACTTTATTGTGGAAGAGGGTGAAATGTGGACCGCCATGCTCGCTGCGCTTCGGGAAAAACTCGATCAAGGGGTGACGGTCCGTATCATGTACGACGATTTGGGAAGCATCCAGACGTTGCCGGTAGGATATGAGAAATCGTTGCAGAACATGGGCTTCAAGACGGGAGTGTTCAATCGGATCAAGCCGCACCTGAACGCCAAGCTCAACTATCGGGACCACAGGAAGATTCTCATTATCGATGGCGATGTGGGCTTCACCGGCGGAATCAACTTCGCCGACGAGTATATCAATAGGAAGATTCGGTTTGGGCATTGGAAGGATTCGACGGTCATGCTCAACGGAGATGCGGTCTGGAACCTAACGCTCATGTTCTTCCAACAATGGATGTTCACCACGGGTGAAGATGTCGACTTGACGGAATTCACTCCCCGCAGGTCTCTTCCTTCGGACGGATTCGTGCAACCCTTTGGAGACAGCCCGTTGGATGGCGAGAATATCTCCGAGAATGCCTATATTCAAATCATCAACCATGCCCGCCATTATGTCTGGATCACCACCCCGTACCTGATCATCGACACACAAATGGCCACGGCCCTCATCATTGCTGCGCAAAGCGGCGTCGATGTCCGCATTGTCACACCCAATTTTCCCGACAAATGGTACGTGCATCCGGTGACCCGCTCCAATTACCTGCAATTGTTGCAGGCAGGTGTGAGGATTTTCGAATACACTCCTGGTTTCATCCATGCGAAGATGTTCGTCTCGGACGATGAGGTTTCGATTGTGGGTTCGACCAATATGGATTATCGCAGTTTCTATATGCACTTCGAGTGTGGTGTCGCATTCTTCCGATCGTCTATTGCGACACATGTCCGCAACGATATAGCCAAAACCCTTGATCTCTGTACCGAGATCAGTCTATTGGATGAAGAATCCATATCCCTTCCCGAAAAGTTCGGCCGCAATGTCCTGAAGCTGTTCAGTCCCTTGATGTAGGCCGGCGATCCGGCAGCAAAGCCCAAGACAAGGAACAGCTGGGTCGGTACCTGTCACGAGGGGTCCATGACCTGCAACATCCCCTGGGCACATCGGATTCCGCTTGCCCAGGCGGCTGTTATGCCCCGGCTGGTACCGGCTCCATCTCCAGCCAGGAAAACCGATGCGGTTACACGGAAATGGTCGTCGAGGTAGACCGGCTTGTTGGCATAGAGCTTGATTTCAGGATAATACATGATAGTCGAGGGATGCAGCACACCAGGCACTATCGTATCCAGGTTCTTCATCGCCTTCCAGATTACACGTAGGATCTTTGCCGGCATTGCAAGCGATATGTCTCCTGGACAACAATCCTTCAAACTTGGCGGAAAATCATACAAATCGGTGTTGAAGCTGTCGGCTTTGCTACGGGAACCGAGGCGGAAGTCACCGACCCGTTGCATTAGTGGTCGGCCGCCACCCATGAGCGCTGCCTGCATGCCAAGGTTTTCGGCATACGCTTGTCCGCTGGCCAAGGGAGCGGTGAATTTCACGGTCTTGAGTATGGCGAAGTTCACCAGCCCGTTCGCTTCATGCGTATCGGCCGAATAGGCGTGTCCGTTCACCGAATACCAAATATCGCCACGGGCGGTGGTATATTTTTCCTTGACCACATGCGCATCCCCACTATTCGTGCAAAAGGTCCTGACCTTTTCGGGAAAGTAGAACTTCGGATCATAGTAATCCTTTACGATCGGGTAGTGTTCCAATCTGGTCTCGACCCTGACCCCGATATCGACGATATTGTCGAGAAACGGTACTCCAAGACTCTGCAACATCATCTGCAGGAAGTGGAATCCCTTGCGCCCCGGAGCCAAAAGCAAGGTCTTGTACCCGATGTCCCGTTTGTCGGTCTGGATATATTTCAATGTATCGTCGACAGAGAGCATGGTTTCTCCCAATGCCAAGTCGACGCCGAGGGCATGCAATTCGGCAAGGAGACGCTTGATGAGCAGAAGTCCCCCATCGGTGCCCAAATGGGATTGCCGTATTTCCAGAAGCCTGCATCCGAGCCTTTGTGCCCGTTGTTGATAGATGCCGATATTGCTCTTGTGCAGGATATCCGGCTTGAGGAAGCGGGTGACTTCCTCCATATAGGTGTTGGCTTGCTCCTTCGTCCAATATTCCTCGGGAAATCCTATGGGGTAGGTGAAGTTCATCTTGCAATCGTTTCGCATTCCACCGGTCGAGAACCGTTCCTGGTCGATCATCAATATCGAAACATCGGGTTGTTTTGCGGCTATTTCGAATGCCGCGCCCATACCAGCAGGTCCAGAACCAACAATCACCACATCGTAGAAATCCACTGCCAATCTCCTTCAGGACGTTTTCCGCTTGCCAGTATACACAATCGGGCGACGTTGGAGAACATCGCAGGATACTTCTCTATTCGAATCGAAAAGGGTAGGATGTGTCCATGCGAGTTTCTATCACAATCGGCAATGTCACGATAATCGATGGTACAGGCAACAGTCGTTTCAACGGAATGGTTGCCATCCAGGACGATCGAATCGTCTATGTCGGACCCCAAACCACACGCTTCACCGCTCTGCGCAGTATCGATGGGGAAGGAAATATCCTGGTTCCCGGCTTCATCGATATGCATGGTCATAGCGACCTGCAACTGGTGCGTGGTCCCGATATGGTCCCGAAGATTTCCCAAGGAATTGTTACCGAGGTGATCGGCAATTGTGGTATGGGTGTATATCCAGTGGCCGGGACCGGGGGCAAACGCCGGCTATTGGGTGAAATGGCTTCCGATATCCTGGGTGACTATGCCGATACTTGGCCATGGAAGGATTTCGAGACCTTCGCAGAAGTCCTGGAACGCCATGGCAGCGGAACCAACGTCGTCGGTCTACAGGCGCACACACCACTGAGGATAGCGGCTATGCAAGGCAACCCGAACCGGGTTGCGACAACCCAAGAGATCGATCGGATGCGAGAGTTGCTCAAACTGTCCTACGAACAAGGTGCAGCCGGTTTCTCCAGTGGTCTCTATTATGCTCCCTGTCTGTTCGCATCTCGTGAAGAATTGCTTGCACTGCTGCATCTTACGGCAGAATTCGACCGGCTGTTCGCCGTACATCACCGCTGCGAAGGCGACGGAGTCGTCGATTCGTTGCGGGAAGTACTCGAATTGGCTCGTGAAACCGGCGTGAGGATAGAAGTCTCCCACTTGAAGGCGATTGGACGACGGAACCAACAGTTCGTGCCGCAGATGTTGGCATTGATAGACGACTACGCCGCAAAAGGTGTGCGGGTGAGCTTCGACCAATATCCCTACACCTATGGCTCGACCTCGTTGTACAGCTTGTTGCCACCGGAATACCTGCGGCTGGATCGGGGAGAATTGCTCTCGAAGCTTGCGGAACCGGAAGAACGTATACGCATGCGGTCCATGATGCTCGTTCCCGAAGGCTGGGACAGCCTCGCCTCACTCTGCGGATGGGAAGATATCTCGGTGATGCACGTCGATGGAAAGCCCGGGCTGAAAGGCAGGTCCTTCGCCTCCTTGGCCCACGAGGCGGGCACAGATCCGTTCGAGGTGTTCTTCGATATGCTCGCACATGGTCCTGCGATAGCGGTCATGAGCGATGTCACACAATCCGATGAAATGCTCGAACGTATACTGATGCATCCCCTCGGATACTTCGGAACCGATTCACTTTATAGTGGAGCGGTGAATCACCCTCGTTCCATACAGGCGACACGGCATCTGTTTTCCACCTATTTCAAGGAAAAGTACCTGATGTCGTTGGAACAGCTGGTCAGGCGCATGACAGGCGCACCAGCACAATGCCTGCGCTTGGAGGATAGGGGGCTGGTGCGTTGCGATTATAAAGCAGACCTCGTGTTGCTCGACCTGGAGGCGCTCACCGATGCGGAGGGGGACGACCGCGGGATTTCCCTGGTCGTATCCAATGGGAAGGTGGTGTGGGAACAGGGGTGTATGACCGGTGCTGTCGCGGGCAAGGTGCTCAAGAGCCGAAGCGGTTGAGGAACCTCTTGGTACGTTCGTTTTGCGTCTTGGAGAATACCTCTTCCGGTGATCCTTGCTCCACGATGAGTCCGTCGTCCATGAAGATGACACGATTGGAAATATCACGTGCGAATGCCATTTCGTGGGTGACGACCATCATGGTCATATGCTCGCTTGCCAATTCCTTTATGACAGCCAGGATCTCTCCGGTAAGTTCGGGATCCAGTGCGCTTGTCGGCTCGTCGAAACACAATACCTGCGGCTTCAAGGCCAAGGCCCTGGCAATGGAGACCCGTTGTTGCTGTCCACCGGACAACTGGTACGGATAGGCTGTGGCCTTGTCGGCCAATCCCATTTTTTCCAACAGCTCCATTGCGACTTGCCGGGCTTCATCCTTAGGTGTCTTCAAGACATGGATTTGGGCCTCGGTGAGGTTTCGCATGACCGAGAAATGGGGAAACAGGTTGAAATTTTGGAATACCAAGCCGACTCGGAGACGGATGCGTGAGATGGTGTGCTTGTCCGCATAGACTGCATTTCCCTGATCTGTCGTAGTGACAAGGGTATCGCCTCCGATGGTGATGGTCCCGCTGTCCACTGTTTCCAGATTGGTGATGCATCGCAGCAAGGTCGATTTGCCCGATCCCGAAGGACCGATAATGGAGAGGACCTCACCCTTTTCCAAGGAGAAGGAGATATCCTTGAGCACTTCCAAGGTAGAGAAGGATTTTTTCACCTGTTCGACTGTGATGACTGCCATAATGGTTCCTTCCTACCGGTAATAGTCGAGCTTGCGTTCGATACGGTCGAAACTTTTCGAGACGATCGCGTTCATGACGAAGTAGAATACGCCGGCGATGAATATGGGCATGGTGGAGAATTCCCTGGCTGCCGCGTTCTGGGCGACCCGGAACAGCTCCGCGACCCCGATCGTTTGTGCGAGAGCCGTATCCTTGACCAAGGTGATCACTTCGTTGCCCATTGCCGGCATGATCCGTTTCACCACTTGTGGCATGACGATATGGGAGAAGGTATGGATCTTCGAGAAACCCAGGACGGAAGATGCTTCCAATTGTCCCTGAGGGATGCTCTGGATTCCACCTCGGTAGATTTCAGCGAAATATGCCGCATAGTTGATGACGTATGCGATGATGACGGCGGTGAAACGATCTGCTGAAGAGCCGAAAATATAGTAAGGGGCGAAATACACGAAGATCAATTGGAGGATCAATGGTGTCCCCCGCATGATCATGATATAGCCGTTGACCAGGGAGCTGATGATGCGATGCCTGCTCATGCGTCCTTTGGCGACCAGCAGGCCGAGCGGGAGTGCGAACAGGAGGGTGAGGAAGAAGATACGCAACGAGGTGAATGTTCCCTCGAGCATCAGCATCAACAGTTTTCCCATGGTTTGGTAGCCTTATTTGCCTACGACCGTTATGTCGCCGCCGAACCAGTCGGTGGAGATCTTGGCCATGGCACCGTCGGCAGCCATTTCATCCAAGTGGCGCTGCACTTCATTGCGCAAGGCGTTGTCGTTCTTGCGGAAACCGACACCGTATTCCTCGGAGGAGAGGGACTCGTCGAGAATCTTGAAATTCTTTCCGCTCCGCTTGATATTGTCGTTGGCTACAAACAGGTCGAGGACGACTGCATCGACTCCACCGATCTCAAGATCCATGAGTGCGGTCAAGTTGTCCTTGACTTCCACAATCTCTTTTAGGGAAGCTGCGAACGCTTCGTCGCCGTATACGGCATCGGAAGCACTGGACCCGGCCTGGATACCGACTTTCCTGCCAGCGAGATCGGCAAGGGTTTTGATCGGACTATCAGCCTTGACGACCGCGACCTGCGCGTTGTCGACATACGGATCTGTGAAGTTGATCACCTGCTTTCGTTCCTCTGTGATGGTGAAACCATTCCAGATACAATCGATATTACCGGTGTTGAGTTCCTGCTCCTTGGCATTCCAATCGATAGGCTGGAGCTTGAGCTCGACACCCATGCGGCTGGTTACTTCCTTGGCCAAATCTATATCGAATCCGACGATCTCGTTGTTTTCGTTGCGATATCCCATAGGAGGAAACGAGTCGTCGAGACCAAGTACAAATACCCCTTTGTCCAGGACCTTTTGCAACGACTGGTCGCCGCCAACTTCCTTGGCCCCTGCAGCGCCAAGCATCGAGACTGCGATACATGCGAGTGTGACAATCAACAGAATCTTTTTCATCGTGATACCTCTTTCTGTGTATTGGGAATGGTTGCTCCGGTTCCCAGTGTGTTGGCATGATAGGATGTTTTGGTGGTTTTGGAAAGTCTTGTCTGCATGAAAATGGAATAAATATACACTAATTCCCCATTATCTATAACATTGACCGCCCATGGTTCCCAATGATATATTCAGCATACACTCCAAGGAGGAATCATGGAATTCTTGTTGCAAGGCCTGTCTGCCACCACCTGGCAGCAATTGGTTATGTATCTGATTGGTTCCACATTGATATATCTCGCCATATCCAAGAAACTGGAACCGGCCTTGTTGCTTCCGATAGGGTTTGGAGCGATACTGGTCAATATTCCCTTTTCCGGTGCACTCAATTCGACTATGCCCGGAATCGGAGAGGTGGCGGGTATCCTGGAATGGATGTTCGAGGTTGGTATCGAGGCTTCGGAGGCCATGCCGCTGCTATTGTTTATCGGCATAGGCGCAATGATCGACTTCGGTCCACTGTTGAGCAATCCGAAGCTGGTGCTCTTCGGGGCAGCCGCACAATTCGGTATCTTCGCGACGATCAGCATTGCCGCCCTCATGGGGTTTCCGCTCAAGGATGCGGCCTCGATCGGGATTATCGGAGCTGCCGACGGACCTACCTCGATTCTTGTATCCCAGGTCCTGAACAGCGATTATGTCGGGGCTATCGCTGTGGCCGCATACTCCTATATGGCACTGGTGCCGATTATCCAACCGTTCGCCATACGGTTGGTGACAACCAAGAAGGAACGGGCGATCCGCATGCCCTACAATCCCAAGAACGTCTCGCGCATGTCGCGTCTGCTTTTCCCTATCGTCGTGACGATGTTCGCGGGTTATGTCGCCCCGGCGTCGGTGAGTCTGGTCGGGCTGTTGATGTTCGGGAACCTTGTCCGAGAGTCGGGCGTGTTGGGCAGCTTGTCCGAAACCGCACAGAATGTTCTGGCAAACCTGATAACCCTGTTGCTTGGCATCACCATCTCCGCATCCATGCAAGCCGACAAGTTTGTCCGGTATGAGACCATGTTGATCATGGTGCTTGGACTGCTGGCTTTCGTGTTCGATACAATCGCCGGTGTGCTGTTCGCAAAATTGCTCAACCTGTTCACCAAGAACAAGGTGAACCCCATGATCGGGGCTGCCGGAATTTCCGCCTTTCCCATGTCAGCACGGGTTGTGCAACGCATGGGGCAGGCCGCGGATGCCCAGAACCATTTGCTCATGCATGCGGTTGGAGCGAATGTCGCCGGTCAGATAGCATCGGTTATCGCCGGCGGCGTCATACTCGGGCTTGTCCCGGGGATGTTGGTCTAGGGGAGGAGTTTGGTATGAATGATGTATTCAGGCAGTCTTTGACGCTCATGTGGCAGGGTATGCTGGCCATATTCGTGGTGATCCTCTCGATATACCTGGTATTGATGCTTTTCCCCAAAATATTCAAGAAAGGGAAATAGCATGGTAGAATACCGTAGAGTATGGCATGGAGGTTTGCATGCGTGAATCCGGCGAGGATTATCTGGAAGCTGTATTGGAGCTTGAGCAGGAACATGGTTCGGTCCGGTTGACCGATGTCGCATTGAAAATCGGTGTGACAAAGCCAAGTGTGAGCCGGGCCATGAAGATTCTCCAGGCGGACGGGTATATCCACCAGGAAACGTACGGAACCATCGAGTTGACTACGAAGGGTAGGTTGAAAGCCTCCCAGGTGTACAGTCGTCATAAGACCCTGACTACGTTTTTGGGCGATGTCCTGGGGTTGGATCCGGTTACCGCCGAGGCCGATGCTTGCCGCATGGAGCATATCCTGAGTGCCGAGACCATGGAGCGCCTTGCGGCGTTCGTCGAAGAGCACAAACAAAAATAGTCGAACAATAACAAAATAGTTGCATTGCATCCTCAGCCGCCACACCTCAGAATAAAAGCATAGAAACACTATGTGGAGGTAGTGAAATGAAAAAGAGTGTATTGATTTGTATCGCTCTCATGCTGCTGGTCGCACCATTGTTCGCACAAGGCGCACAGGAAGAGCAGGGACCGGTTGTTTTGAAGTATTGGACCCACGAGGATCCGAACAGGACGAGGATCGAGGAACGCTATATCCAGGAGTTCCAGGCCGCCAACCCGAACATCACCATTGAACGGACCACACAGGCCTCGACAAAGATGATCGAATTGGTTCAGACTGCATTCGCAGCCAATTCCGGCCCGGATATCTTCAACCTCTCGATTGAAGACGAATTCCAGTATATCGCCAATGGGCGCGTAGCTGCTGTAAATCCACAAGCCGCTGGGTACAAGGACCAAAAGGCATTGGTCGACACCTATGCCGCCGGAATGCTTGACCCAGTCACGGTCGGCGGTAAGATTTATGGTCTTCCGTTGGAACTCACCAACTGGTGCATTTTCATCAACAAGAGCGTATTCCGTTCGGCAGGACTCGATCCTGAGAAGGATTACCCCAAGACTTGGGAAGAAATGGCCGACATCTCCGAGAAACTGGTCATTCGCGATGGCGATATCCTTGTCCGTCGTGGATTCGACTTCCGCTATCCGTACTATTTGGTGGCCATGTTGCCGATGGTCGAGCAATTGGGAGGACAGTTGATCAGCGATGACGGAAAAACCGCTATCGTCGGGGAAGCTGCCTGGCTCAAGTTCCTGACCTATATGCAGCAATGGGGACCCAGTGGTCGCAATCTCGGTTCACCGACCTACAAGAACGCCCGCTCCCTGTTCAACAAGAACAACAACGACATCGCCATGGCCAACACCGGTCTCTATCAGATCGGACGGATCCGGTCCGACAACCAGGCCTTCTATGACAGCAAGGAATGGATGATCGTACCGTTCCCCGTATTCGAAAATGCAGTTGAGGATGTCGCGGCTTCGTACTACGGCCATTATCTCATGGTCAATGCACAGAGCAGCAAAGCAACACAGGATGCAGCTTGGAAATTCATCGCTTACATGCTCAGCCATGCTGAGGAGTATTTGAAGGAAGTCAGTCTCATCCAGCCGACCAAAGCCTTGTTGAATTCCGAGACATACAAGAATATTCCCTATTCCGATATCTTTGCCAAGGATATGGATCGTGGACATATTGTGTATTACGGAGCTGCAAGCGCGGAATTCCAGACACTGATCCGCAGTGCGGTCGAGTCTGTCATGCTCTCCGGAGAGACTCCTGAGAAGGCACTTGCCACACTCAAGCGTGCTGCCCAGGAACTGTTGGACGAGCAACTCTAGAACTCTCGATATCTTGCGAAGACCGGAGTCCCGCCGCTTCGGTCTTCGATTGTACCCAGTAAGGAAAGGGAACCCTGTATGAAACGAAAATATATCGGAATAGAGCGTAAGGAAGCCCGCTGGGGATTCGCATTCACTGTCCCGGCCATACTCTTCTTCTCGGTATTCAGCTTCTATCCAATTCTGAATGCACTGTATACGAGCATGTTCGATAAACGGGTCCTCTCCTTGTTGCCCCCGGATTTCATGGGGCTTGGAAACTACACCTACATATTCACCTCCCCTGATTTTTGGAATTCGATACGGGCGACGTTCGTGTTCACCTTGGGAACCTTCATTCCCATCGTCATCTTCTCGTTGATGATCGCGACATTCATGGTGAATTTGAAGAGCAAGCATGCCAGGGGCTTTTTCCAGATAGCCTTTTACACGCCTGCTGTAATCTCCTCTGTGGTTGCCGCCGCGATTTGGCTATTGATATTCGACCCCCGGGGGCTGGGTAACCAATGGGTGAACGCATTCCTGAACACTCCGGGAGTCGATCAGAAGTGGCTAGCCGACAAGACCATGGTCCAAGTCTCCACCATGATCGTCTACTTCTGGAAGTACATCGGGTATTTCGTCATCCTGTTCATTACCGGGCTTTCCGCAATTCCTCCCGCAATCTATGAAGCGGCGACTATCGACGGTTCGTCGAAGTGGCAGGCCTTCTGGCGGATAACCCTACCGTTGTTGAAACCGACAGTGGTGTTGGTCTCTATCATGGCCATGCTGCAGTGCCTGAAGACGTTCAGCACACAATACCTCTTCGTTCAGGGGGGAGCACCTCGGGCACCGATCAATGTCATTACGCTGAATATCTACACCACCGGTATCCGCAACCAGCGTATCGGTCGTGCGAGTGCCATGAGTATCGTGCTGTTTCTTATCATGCTCATCTTCACCTGGCTGCAATTCAGGTTCTCGAAGAGTGAAGAAGTGGAATACTAGGAGGACAGTATGGAAATTTCAATCAAACGTATTCCCTGGGCGAGCATATTCATTTGGGCAGCTCTCATACTGGTGTTCGTGTTCACGGTCATGCCATTGGTATTCATGTTCACCAGTTCGTTCATGACCAGCAGGCAGATTGTCCGCATGCCCTTCAGCTGGATTCCCGAGACCTTCCATTACGACAACTATATCAAAGCCCTCCAAGGCAACGACGGATCCTGGATATTCCCACGGAATGTGTTCAATTCATTGTTTGTCTCGATTACTGTGGCGATAACGACGATCCTGATCGCATCGATCACCGGGTATGGTATCGCAAAGTTCAACTTCAGGGGCAGGAACCTGATATTCATGATGATCATGGCAACCATGATGATTCCTTTCGAGGCAATCATGATTCCCCTCTATATGGTTGCGACCGGCCTGAGAATGCAGGATACGTATGCCGGGCTTATCGTGCCGTTCCTTGTCAGTGCATTCGGCGTGTTCCAGATGCGCCAGTACCTCACCACCTTCCCCTCCGAATACCTGGATGCTTCCCGCGTCGACGGATTGGGCGAGTTCGGCATCTTCTGGAGAATAGTGTTTCCCAACTGCGCACCGGTTATCGCGACTCTCGGGATCCTCTCCTTCAGGGGTCAATGGGACAACCTGTTGTGGCCGTTGCTGGTAACCCAGTCAGAGAAGATGAAGACGATTCCCTTGTATATCTCCAAGTTCGCCGAAGAGAAGTTGACGGACGAAGGTGCCATGATGGCTGTCGCTGTGATAGCCAGTTTGCCGATGTTCATCATGTTTGGTGCGCTCTCGAAATACTTCATCGGTGGCTCTGCGGTTTACGAGTCACGAAAAGGCTGATCCATGCGACACCCCCTTGATTACGATCTCTATATCTTCGATATGGGCAACGTGGTTATCCGCGATATCACCACGCTGGAAGCGATTGCCCGGCACTATGGATTCGACTTCGAAGAATTGCGCGACGATTATTCCCATTATGCATTCCCCCTCATGGACGGGACCATAGATTCGGCGCTGTACTGGAGGCATGTCGAACACCAATTGGGAATCCGGGTTTCCGGGGACCCTCTGGTAGAGTTTTTCCGCCCGCGCTGGAACCCCCCTGTAGTGGGTATCCTTGATGCGCTCCGGGCGAAGGGCAAGCGGGTGGTGTGTGGATCGAACACCTATGCACCGCATTGGGAATGGTTGCGTCAACATGGTTTCTTGCACGTGTTCGACGCATTGTACGCATCCCATGAAATGGGAATCTCCAAACCATCGAAACGGTTCTTCACCCATATTCTGGAGAAGGAACAGGTTCCGGTACCGAAGGTGTTCTTCGTAGACGACTACGAGGAGAATATCGTGGCAGCCAAAGCCCTTGGTATCGATACCTACCACTATTCCTTCGACGAGGGGTTGCCGAGTCATTTTTCCACCATCTTCACCTAATCTTTATCCAATCATGATGCTCCGCTTATGCACCGCGTGTAATCTGGGTCATCTTGTGAATGAAGGGGTTTTCCATGAAACGGAAAAAAACGGGAACGCAAAGGATTCGGCTTGCTGTCCAAATCCTGTTCTTTGTAGTGGTGGCTTTGGTTTCTGTCGCGCACACGCTTGAAGAGCAGGGTGTGACGTTGCCATTTGTGCAGGGGGCGAGTCTCCATGCGATTTGTCCATTCGGAGGGGTGGTGACGATCTACCGGCTGGTGGCCGATGGTACCTATGTGCAGAAGATCCATGAATCGGCAGTCTGGCTCTTGGGACTTGTCGCCTTGACGACGCTGGCACTCGGTCCGGTCTTCTGCGGTTGGGTATGTCCTTTCGGATCCTTCCAGGAGTGGTTGGGCAAACTGGGCAAGAAGATCTTCAAACGACGCTACAATACCTTTGTGCCGTCATCCGTCGACAGGGTTCTCCGATACCTGCGCTATATCGTGTTGATTTGGGTAGTGGTCATGACGGCCGTGACCGCAACGCTCATATTCTCCGACTATGATCCGTACTATGCGTTGTTCAACTTCTACACAGGTGAGGTTGCGATCACCGGATTTGTCGCGCTGGGCCTGGTCATGGTGCTCTCCCTGTTCGTGGAGCGCCCGTTCTGCAAATATGCCTGCCCGTATGGAGCGGTCCTTGGATTGGGAAATCTGCTCAGGATCTTCAAGCTGCGCCGCAACCCGATCACCTGCATCGATTGCAAGGCGTGTGACAAGGCCTGCCCCATGAATATCACAGTCAGTTCAACCGCTGTGGTCAACGACCACCAATGCATCGGCTGTCTCAAATGCACCAGCGATTCGGCGTGCCCCATTCCATCTACAGTCGAGTTCAATACCCATCGTCTGGAAAACGAATCCCAGGAGGTGGCAAAATGAAGATTGGAGCAAAAGGTATTGCTGTCGGCGTAGTCGCGACTATTCTCGGTGGTGTTGTGCTTCTCATGGCCCTGGGTTCATGGCAAACCGAGAGCGAGAAGATTCCTGTGAAATTCTCAACCGGTGAGTTCGCGGGAATGGCAAATCCAGAGGATATCAGGGGTTCGTATAGTTTCGCCGATGTGGAGAATAGTTTTCCTGTTTCGGCCGAGACCCTGGCCGCCGCATTCGCTTTGGATGTGTCGGTGAAACCTGCACAAGACTATCTTGCCAAGGATTTGGAAGCGCTGTACGGCGAAGTTGCCGATGGTGCGGGCGAGGTTGGTACGGACAGTCTCAAATGGTTCGTGTCATTGTACACAGGTTTGCCCTTTACTCCCGGGGAAGAAACGTATGTGCCTCAGACTGTAATCGATGTCCTGAGGGATTCCGGCAAGATTGTGGATGCCGATACCCTGGCCAGATTGGAAGCCAAGTCTGTCGAACCGCTCGTACCCGGAGCCGTGCCTGTCGTCGTGGAGACACATGTGGAGAGTACCACAGAACGCGTCATCAAGGGCAATACCACCTATGCCGATGTGATTTCCTGGGGTGTGGAGCAAGCACAGATAGAAGCTGTCCTGGGAGTTTCGCTGGGGAGCAAAACGGAGAAGATCCGTGACCATCTGCTTGCCCACAACCTGGAGTTTTCGGTTGTGAAAACCCAATTGCAAGCCTTGGTGGATGCCTCAGCTCCTTGAGAGGGTGGTATCGCGGAATTGTGAAGGGGTCATGCCGATGAATCGTCGGAAGACCTTGGTGAAATACCCCGGTGTCGGAAACCCGCACCGGGTACACACCATGGTGATGTTCATGCGGGGATCCTTGAGCAATTCGATGGCCTTGTTCACCCGCCATGCGTTCAGGTACTGCAGGAAATTGATTCCCGTCTGTTCCTTGAAGAGCCGGCTCAGGTGACCTTCCGAGACATGCAGCAGCGCAGCGGTTTCCTGCAGACCGATGCACTCGTGGTATGTATCGGAGACGATACGGATCGCACTGTTGACGATATGGTTGTCGACATGCAGGGGCAAGACGATCGCGGTATCGTCCGACCGGCTCTCACCCAGCTTGGCCATCTCCTCCTCGTCATCGTGCAATTTGCGTACGAGCGAAGCGATGGCCTCTTCCAACTCGGAATCGTCGAAGGGTTTGAGCAGGTAGTCGAACACTCCCAGCTTGATCGCGCTGCGCATATAGGAGAAGTCGCTGTGTCCGCTTAGGATAATGGCGTGGTCCACAGAGCAATCGGCAAGCATCTTCAACCCGTCTTGTCCGGGGAGACGGATATCCGTGATCACGATATCGGGGTTCAACTGGCGGATCAGATCCATTCCGGACAATCCGTCCGAGGCACTGCCTACGACGGTAAGACCCAGCTTCTCCCACGGCATGCTTTGTTCGATTTCGCTTCTGATAAGGTCTTCGTCTTCCACTATTATCACGGTAAAAGCCATTATTCAGTCTCCTTGGTGCTGGACGATACATCCTCCAGGGGGATGCGAATGGTTACAATGGTTCCTTCATCCTTCACCGAATCGACGACAAGTCCGGCATAGTCCCCGTATCGTAATTTCAGACGCCTATGGATATTGTACAATCCGACATGATTGTGCGACTCGGGCTCGAACAATGTATCATACTGCTGGTGGTCGGGAAACCCTATGCCATTGTCGGCAACGCTGATGACAATATCAGAGAGGTTCCGATAGGCTTTTATGGTCAACCGCCAGTTTCCTACCTTTGGTTCCAGTCCATGGATCAAGGCATTTTCGACCAGTGGCTGGATTATGAGTTTCGGGGTTTTGATCGTTGCGATCGACTCGTCCAACTCCACCATGGTATGGAGCTTGGCTCCAAACCGGATCTTCTGGATTGTCAAATAGCTGTCCACCAGGGCGAAGCTCTCCTGCAGGGATGTTTCCGCATCGCGGTTGTCGATCGCATTGCGGAGCAATTTCCCCAGTTTCGTGGTTATCAACAGGATATCCTCTTCATGGTGCAACTTGGCGATAGCTTTCACCGTATTGAGTGTATTGTAGAGGAAATGCGGATTGAGCTGCGCTTCCAAGGCCTTGCGCTCGGCTTCCTGCAACTTCGCCTCCTCCTCACGGGTCAAGTCCATGAGGGTGGTGATTTGTCTGACCATGGTGTTGAACGAACGTTCCAGTTGGCTGATTTCCCAAATATCCGATTCGGCCACACGCGTTTCCAAGTTTCCTGTCTCGACCTTGTGCATGGACCGGGCCAGACTGTCGATCGGACGGGCGATCGATCGGCTGAAGAAATAGGCGAGGACTCCCGCCAGGATGGTCCCCATCGCGAGCACGAGGAGTATCATGGCTACATAGCCGTCGATATTCCGTTGGTACATGGTGGTATCGGTCACCCCAGCGAGAAACAATTGGGTATTGGCGATGGGGATAAGTGACACGATATTGCCCTCGCTGACAAAGCTGCCCACTTCGAGGGGGAAGGTGATGGAGCCCAATTCGGGGAAATGGGAAAAGTCTCCATGCATATCCATATGGATAAGAGAATATGCCGCATAATTTTCCGTATCGATAAGCAACAGGTCTGCGAATCCGAGCCCTCGGGGTAGCGCGCTTATGCTATCCTGAAAAATATCTACGGCCACATATCCAAGCACTTTCCCCGAAGTGTTGCGGACTTTCCTCAGGATGTTGAGGAACACGAACACATTGTTTTGTGTCACATACCTGTTGCGCATGGTTATGGTCGATGCCGTATCGGCTCCCGCCCGGGACAAGTCGAAGAAGGGATTCGTATCGTTGCCCTGGTAGCGGAGGTCGTATTGGTCGGGAAACAGGTGTGTGGATAGCCGGACACGTCCGGTAGTGCTCACAATGGAGGCTGTCGCCAAATAGGTGTCGCCTTTCATGATGGAGAACAGCTGTTCGTAGATCCTGGTCATGCCTTGCTGCATCGATTGGGGTTCATCGTTTTCCAAAACGGCGATTATTTCTTCATTTGTGCTGATGGAGTAGGCCTTGTGCCTATAATTTTCTATGAGTTGTGTCAACCTGACCGCGGCCCGCTCAAGGTTTGTCTCGCTTTGTCCGCTCAGGTTGTTGATGATAGCATGCCGCCCTGTCGTGAGATACGAGAATCCCAGTACGGATACGGGTATGAGCATCACCACGAGGAAGAAGAACATGAGGCGCGAGAAAAGGGAGGTGAAGATTGGTGAACGGCTCATAAGGAGCAGTTTACTCTACGAATTCCCTTTCGGGAAGGTGCCAGGTACTGGTTTTTAAATTTGTATACAGTTTGAGGTTTGAGATACCCTTGATCATCATTTGAAGAAGCAAACGGGGTGTCGCTTTTCAATTTTGTATACAAAAACGAAAGTTAGTGCCTGGCACTATGCGTAGCATCAAGTAAATGCATAAAGATTGCATAAATATTGAAGAAAATTTTTCAGGGAGTTGACATTTTTGGAAGACCTGTATACAACAAGAAGCAATCTTCTTGAATGAGGTGCCAGTCATGATAACGGCAGGGAAACAAAATTTTTCCTCGACACAACCAAGACCTTGGCGCATAGCGGTGAAAACCGCATGTCCATCCACAGCCACGTCCCGCTCCACATCCGTGTCCGCTTTGATTCCCACCCTCCTTATCACCTCCAACCTCCTACCTATCGCCATCCTATCTGCGATTATTATTCTTGTAAGCCTTATTATTCTCTAATCCACGGCTAGCCGATTCAGGTGCAACCGTGGAGAACCCCTCCACGGCGAATCGGTGTAGCCAAATTATCGGCATCGACCTACCACTGGGAACGTCGGTCAACAGCACACATCTTCCGAAGGGGGAAATGACATATGGAACGGTATACATTGGGAATTCTGGTCAACAACCATCCTGGCGTCCTCAGCAGGGTCGTCGGATTGTTCAGCCGTCGGGGTTACAATATCGACAGCTTGTCCGTTGGTGAGACAGAAAATCCGGAAACCAGCCGGATCACCATCGTGGTGACCGGGGACCGGTCTATCGTAGAGCAGATCGAGAAGCAGGTTGCCAAATTGATCGATGTCATTACAGTCGTGGAATTGACATTGCAGGGAAGCATCCAATGTGAACTCCTCCTGGTGAAAGTGACGACCACGGAGAAGACGCGTGCCGCGGTGGTCGAGCTTTCCGAAATCTTCAAGGCCAAGATCATGGATGTGACAGAGACGACCATAACCATGCAGATTACGGGAAATATCGATAAGGTTGCTTCATTCTTGCATCTGTTGCGTCCATACGGAATCACCGAACTGGTGCGCACCGGTACGACAGCGATGGAACGGGGTAGCCAAGCCATGGTGAATCATGGCGATGACGATGAATAGGACTTTTCGAGGGGAATGGATTCCCGGAGAATCATACGGAATACGACGCCCCAAGGGGCAAAAGGAGAAGATTGATGAGTACCATGTATTATGAGAAGGACGCCGACATGTCGGTGCTGGAAGGAAAGACCGTCGCGATTATCGGCTATGGCAGCCAGGGGCATGCGCATGCGTTGAACCTGCACGAATCGGGTGTGAATGTTGTGGTCGGACTCTATACCGGCAGCCCCTCGTGGGAAAAGGCCGAAGAGGCTGGATTGCGCGTCATGACAGCTGCCGAAGCAGCCAAGGCTGCCGATGTCATCATGATGTTGGTCAACGACGAGAAGCAATCGAAGATCTATTCGGAGAGCATCGAACCGGGCCTTTCCAAAGGCAAGTACCTTGCGTTCGCACATGGATTCAATATCCACTTCGGACAGGTTGTCGCTCCCAAGGATGTCAACGTCATTATGATCGCTCCCAAGGGACCCGGGCACACGGTACGGACCCAGTTCCAGGAAGGAAAGGGAGTCCCCTCGCTCATCGCCATCCACCAGGACCCCTCGGGTGACTCAAAGGAAATCGCCAAGGCCTATGCGGCGGGACTGGGTGCCGGTCGAGCCGGAATCTTCGAAACCACGTTCAAGGAAGAGACGGAGACCGACCTGTTCGGTGAACAGGCTGTTCTTTGCGGTGGTGTCTCGGCTCTGATCAAGGCCGGTTTCGATACCTTGGTCGCCGCAGGTTACCAACCGGAAATGGCCTACTTCGAATGCTGTCATGAAATGAAACTTATTGTCGACCTGATCAACCAGGGTGGGCTTTCCTACATGCGCTACTCGATCAGCGACACCGCCGAGTACGGCGACTATGTGACGGGAAGCAGGATCATAACCGACGAGACCAAGAAGGAGATGGGCAAAGTGCTCGCCGAGATCCAGAATGGTACATTCGCCCGCAACTGGTTGCTCGAGAACCAGGTCAAGCGCCCCTTCTTCAATGCGAAGCGGAGAATCGAATCTGAAAGCCTGCTCGAGACCACAGGCAAACGTTTGAGGGCATTGATGAGCTGGTTGAAGAAATAAGGTACCTGGTACCGTTTCGATGATACCGGCGTCAGCCGGAACGAACAAAGAGGTATATGATGGCCGAACACATTGCGATTTTCGACACAACACTCCGGGATGGGGAGCAAGCACCTGGGTACAGCATGAATCTTGAGGAGAAGCTCAGATTTGCCAGGCAGCTCGAAGCCCTGGGAGTTGATGTGATAGAGGCAGGCTTTGCCATTGCCTCCCCTGGAGATTTTGCATCTGTGCAGGCCATCGCCTCTGCAGTGAAAAAGAGCACGGTGGCCTCGTTGTCCCGTGCTCTGAAGAAGGATATCGATTCGGCATGGGATGCGGTGAAAGCGGCTGTACACCCGCGGATACATACATTCATCGCCACCAGCGACTTGCATCTCGAATACAAGCTCAAGATGTCGCGGCAGCAGGCGTACGACCAGGCGGTGGCCATGGTCACCCATGCCCGGAACCTCTGTCCCGACATCGAATTCTCCGCGGAGGATGCTGCCCGTACAGACCGCGACTACCTGTGCAGGGTAGTGGAGGGTGTGATCGCTGCGGGCGCCACGGTCGTCAATATCCCGGATACGGTAGGGTACAGCATGCCCCAGGAATTCGGCGATTTGATCGCATACCTCATGAACAATGTCCCCAATATCGACAAGACAATCTTGTCGGTGCATTGCCACAACGACTTGGGTCTGGCGGTCGCCAACTCCCTGGCCGGTCTGAAAGCGGGGGCGCGGCAAGCGGAATGCACGGTATGCGGGATAGGTGAGCGGGCAGGCAATGCGGCTGTCGAGGAGCTGGTCATGGCGATCAGGACCCGCAAGGACCTGTACGATTACTCCTACAATCTCAAGACCGAAGAGTTGTACAAGACCAGCAGGATGCTCTCGAGCATTACCGGTGTGGCAATCGCACCGAACAAGGCTGTGGTGGGAGCGAACGCCTTCGCACACGAATCGGGAATCCATCAGCACGGCATGATGGCCAACGCCCGCACATATGAGATCATGACTCCAGAATCCATCGGATTGAAGAAGACGACGATGGTCCTGGGCAAGCACTCGGGCCAACACGCGTTCGTGAAGCGGATGGAAGAGTTGGGCTATACCTTGAGTTCGGAAATGGCCACCAAGCTTTTCGCCGACTTCAAGAATGTCGCCGACAAGAAGAAGGAAATAACCGACCGGGATCTGATAGCACTCATGGAAAGCGGAACGCATGCCGCTCCGAAAATCTATGAATTGGACACCTTTGTGGTCAACAGCGGCAACAATATGACTGCCACGGCTTGTGTGACCTTGCGCCGCGACGGAAGGAAAATGCAAGCGGTCGAAATGGCTACCGGCCCCGTGTATGCCTGTTTCAAGGCTGTCGAACGGATAATCAAACACTCCTATGTCTTGGAAGACTACCAATTGCGTGCGGTCACCGAGCATAGGGATGCCTTGGGAGAGGTGCTGGTGAAGATCAGCGACAACCATGGCGTATACCGGGGACGTGGAGTCAGCACCGATGTCATCGAAGCCAGTATGCAAAGTCTATTGGCTGCGGTGAACCGCATGATCGAAGTCGAGGAACACGCTGTCGTCGAGTCTGAGGAAAGCGACCACAGTGCCGGCAGGAAAGCCAAGGAATGGATACGTCTCTCGGAGGAAGCGCTTTCCCGCGATATGAAAGTCTCGGGAACGGTGAAGGAAGATGTAAGCAAGGAGCACCGCCATGAAAAATAGGCTCGGGCGTGTATCGCTGTTCGACTCCACCCTGCGCGATGGAGCGCAAGCCGAAGGGATCTCCTTTTCGGTCCTGGACAAGCTGAAGATCGTGAAGATGCTCGATGATCTTGGTGTCGACTACGTGGAGGCGGGAAACCCCGGTTCCAATCCCAAGGACCTGGAGTTCTTCCAGAAAGTGTCTTCATTGGAGCTCTCCCATGTGCGGTTGGTTGCGTTCGGTGCTACCCGAAGGCGCGATATCCGTGTGGAGGATGACACGAATATCCAGTCGCTCCTCTCGGCCAATACTCCTGTCGTCTCGATTTTCGGCAAAAGCTGGGACTTCCAGGTCACCGATATCATACGGACATCACTGGCTGAGAACCTTGCCATGATCCGGGATACGGTAGGGTACTTGGCCCAATGCGGCAAGGAGGTGGTATTCGATGCGGAACACTTCTTCGACGGATACGAGGAGAACCGACAGTATGCCATGGAGTCGGTCCACGTGGCTGCGGAGGCTGGAGCCGCGTCGATCGTGCTGTGCGATACCCGTGGTGGTGCCGTACCTTCCTTCATAGCCAGTGCGACCCGAGATGTCGTGGAATTCCTGGCCGACCGGTTCCCGGCGATTGTGGTGGGGATCCATACCCATAACGATGCTTCCTGTGCCGATGCGAATTCGATCATGGCTGTCGAGGCAGGGGCCCGGCAGGTGCAGGGGACCTTGGTTGGCTTCGGTGAGCGCTGTGGCAATGCCTGTCTGGCAACGATAATCCCCACACTTCAGCTCAAGCTGGGATTCGAAGTCATTTCGGATGATGCCTTGTCGCACTTGACTTTGGTTTCGCATTCGGTCGCGGAGATAGCGAATGTATCGATTCCCCACGGCACTCCCTATATCGGACGAAGCGCGTTCACCCACAAAGGTGGCATGCATATCGATGGAATCGGAAAAAATCCCCGCTCCTTCGAACATGTCGACCCCGAATCGGTCGGAAACGAACGTCGGTTGTTGATGAGCGAAGTGGCCGGAAGAGCAAGTATCCTCAAGCGTATCAACCGGTATGCACCGCAATTGGGCAAGGAAGCTCCCGAGACGATACAGATCATCGATACGCTCAAGCAAATGGAGATGAACGGGTACCAGTTCGAGGGTGCGGAGAGTTCCTTCGAGTTGGTGATCGCGAAACATCTGGGTAAATACAAACCGTACTTCGAACTCGACCACTACAAGACACTCGGCGAGAAACCCTTGACCGGAGGTCCCGAGACGAGCCATACGGCGGTGGTGAAGGTAGCGGTCGACGGCGAGACCGCGATAACCGCGGCCCAAGGCGATGGGCCTGTCCACGCGTTGGACAGGGCTTTGCGGAAAGTGTTGGAGAATTTCTATCCAGTGCTCTCGACTATCCACCTGACTGACTTCAAGGTTCGTGTGCTTGATTCGGAACAAGCTTCTGCGGCAAAGGTCCGGGTATTGATCGAGACCACCGATGGGGAATACTCTTGGTCGACCGTCGGTGTCTCCACAGATATCATCGAGGCAAGCTGGATGGCGCTTGTCGATTCCATAGAATACAAATTGATGAAGGAGGGGGTTGTTCCTCCTACCGCTCATCCACAAGGAGAAAATACATGAGCATGACCATGTCGCAGAAGATTCTGGCCGCCCACGCCCAGATCGACGAGGTTCGTCCAGGACAATTGATAATGGCAGATCTGGATCTGGTACTGGGAAACGATATCACGTCCCCGGTCGCGATCAAGGAATTTGCCAAATTCGGGATCGATTCGGTTTTCGACAAATCGAAGGTAGCTTTGGTTCCGGACCATTTCACCCCGAACAAGGATATCAAGGCTGCCCACCAGTGCAAGATGCTGCGCCAATTCGCGACCGATATGGAGATAGAGAACTATTTCGAGATCGGCCAGATGGGTATCGAGCATGCACTGCTGCCCGAGCAGGGATTGGTGGATGCCGGGGATCTGATCATCGGAGCGGACAGCCATACCTGCACGTATGGTGCCTTGGGTGCATTCTCAACCGGTGTGGGAAGTACCGATATGGCAGCTGCGATGGCTACCGGGAAAGCTTGGTTCAAGGTTCCCTCGGCATTGCGTTTCAACTTGACCGGAAAGTTCTCCCCGTGGGTCTCCGGCAAGGATCTGATTCTCCATATTATCGGCTTGATCGGTGTGGACGGGGCCCTTTACAAATCCATGGAATTCACCGGTGATGGTGTCGCCTCGTTGACTATCGACGATCGGTTCACCGTATGCAACATGGCAATCGAAGCTGGTGCCAAGAATGGGATTTTCCCTGTGGATGAGGTCGCGTTGGCCTATCTCACCGACCATTGCAAGCGCAAGCCGGTGGTATTCCAGGCGGATGCGGATGCCGAGTACGAGCAGACCTACGAGATCGATCTGTCCAAGCTGCGTCCGACCGTGTCGTTCCCGCATCTTCCGGACAATACCCGGACGATCGATGAAGTCGGTGAAGTGAAGATCGACCAAGTCGTGATCGGATCGTGCACAAACGGGCGCATCAGCGATCTGCGTGTGGCTGCCAAGATCCTGGACGGCAAGAAGGTCGATCCACGGGTCCGTACGATCATATTCCCCGCAACGCAGGAAATATACCTCCAGGCGATGGACGAGGGGTTGTTGAGAATTTTCGTCAAAGCCGGCGCAGTGGTCAGTACCCCGACATGCGGTCCTTGTCTCGGTGGGCACATGGGAATTTTGGCAGAAGGTGAGCGTGCGGTCGCCACCACAAACCGGAACTTCGTCGGACGTATGGGACATGTGGAAAGCGAAGTGTATCTTGCCAGTCCCGCAGTCGCCGCAGCTTCAGCCTTGACCGGGTATATATCGAATCCCGAAACCATTGAGGAGAACTAGTATGAATGCCAAAGGAAAAGCCTTCCGTTACGGGGACAACGTCGATACCGATGTCATTATCCCGGCACGATATTTGAACACGAGCGATGCCAAGGAATTGGCCAGCCACTGTATGGAAGATATAGACGGTACATTCGTGAAGAAGGTGCAGCAAGGCGACCTCATAGTCGCTGAACGGAATTTCGGGTGCGGTTCATCCCGTGAACACGCTCCCCTTGCGATCAAGACCGCGGGTGTCAGTTGCGTGATAGCAGCCTCCTTCGCACGGATATTCTATCGCAATTCCATCAACATCGGCTTGCCCATCCTCGAATGCCCCGAAGCAGTGCAGGGGATACGAAGCGGTGATGTTGTCAGTGTCGAATTCTCAACCGGAACCATCACCAACGAAACCACCGGGAAGAGTTGGTCCGCCGAGCCGTTCCCGCCCTTTATCCAGGAGATGATCGCCGCAGACGGTTTGATCAATTACCTGCGCAAGGGGGTGCAGGCATGAAGATGCGTATTGCTCTCGTTCCAGGTGATGGTATCGGGCCGGATATCGTAGCTGAAGCGGTGAAGGTCATGGGTGTCGTGGGTACCAAATTCGGCCACAAGTTCGATTATTCGTTCTATCTTGCCGGTGGGGTCGCCATAGACACGGTAGGAGTTCCCCTTCCCGAATCGACCATGTTGGGATGCCAGGATTCGGAAGCTGTCCTGCTTGGCGCCGTAGGCGGTCCCAAATGGGATCATCTCGGTGGCGAGCAGCGGCCCGAGAAAGCCTTGCTTGGGCTTCGGGGTGGTTTGGGACTGTTTTGCAACCTGCGGCCTGCGATCCTGTACAGCCAGCTGTCCGATGCCTGTCCCTTGAAACAGGAGCTGATCGAAGGTGGCTTGGATATCATGGTTGTCCGGGAACTCACCGGAGGAATCTATTTCGGAGAGCGGGGACGCAACGAGGCGAAGGACCGGGCGTTCGACACCATGGCCTATAGCGTGGCGGAAGTCGAGCGGATCGTACGTATGGCGTTCGATATCGCCATGAAACGCGACAAACGGCTGACTAGCGTTGACAAGGCCAATATCCTGGAGACTTCGCGGCTCTGGCGTTCGGTGGTCGACAAGATGGCCAAGGACTATCCCGAAGTAGCGGTGAACCACATGTATGTGGACAACGCGGCCATGCAGTTGGTACGCAATCCTCGGCAATTCGATGTGATAGTCACCGAGAACATGTTCGGCGATATCTTGAGTGATGAGGCGAGCATGATCACCGGGTCGATCGGCATGCTGCCATCCGCCAGCCTGCGGGCCGACAGTTTCGGGATGTACGAACCTATCCACGGCTCCGCACCCGATATCGCGGGACAGGACAAGGCCAACCCGATCGCAACGATCCTCTCGGTCGCCATGATGCTTCGCTACACATTCTCGCTCTCCAAGGAGGCGGATGCGATAGAAGCGGCGGTCGGAAAGGTTCTTGACGCGGGATGGCGGACCACCGACATAATGAGCAAGGGCATGCGATTGGTGGGAACAAAGGAAATGGGTACGTTGGTTGCCCAACAAATCTAGAAACTACAGCGGCTGCAAGCCGATTGGCAAGGAGAAAGGACGATGAGTGAACAGACAGTGTATCTTGAAGGGGCGTATATTCCACTGAGTGAAGCGAAGATTCCCGTAATGGATCATGGCTTGCTTTACGGTGATGGAATTTTTGAAGGTATCCGTGCGTATGGTGGCCGTGTATTCAAGCTTGACGACCACATGAAGCGGTTCCAATCCGCGGCCCGGGCCATAAACCTGCAACTTCCACTGCCTTTGGAAGAGATCACTGAAATCGTTCTCGAGACTTGCCGACGCAACGACATAGTCGATGGATATATCCGGCTGGTCTGTACCCGTGGTGCCGACGGGTTGGGTTTGTATCCAAAACCGGAAGGCCATGCTCCCCGGCTCTTCTGTATCGCGGGACAGGTCGCCCTGTACAGTGACGAGGCGTATCGCAGGGGATTGAAAGTGATCACCAGCCATCTGAGGAGAAACAAGGCTACGATTGTCGATCCTCAGATCAAGAGCTTGAACTATTTGAACAATATCCTGGCTTCGATCGAAGCCCACCGCTATGGTGCCGACGAAGCGTTGATGCTCAACGAGGAGGGTGTGGTCACCGAGTGTACCGGAGACAATGTCTTCTTGGTCCGGAACGGGGTTATCCTCACTCCCCCGGTCTGGTTGGGAACCTTGGATGGGATCACCCGCCAGTCTGTCATCAAGATTTGCAAGCAAACGGGTATCGAGTTGCGGGAAGAACCGTTCACCCATTTCAACCTGCTCAATGCCGATGAAGCTTTCCTGACAGGTACTGCCGCGGAGATCATCGCCTTGACGGAGTTGGATGGGCAGAAGATTGGCAATGGAGTTGCCGGTGAAGTGACGTTGAAGCTGCTGACGGCATTCCGGGAGTACGTGTTGCAACCGGAAAATGGAGCGAAGATATGAGAAGCGACCAGATGAAGAGCGGGAGCTCCCGTGCTCCCCACCGTTCCTTGATGAAAGCCTTGGGGCTCACCGATCGGGAGATCGCGGCACCCTTGATAGGTATAGTGAATTCGGCCAATGGGATCATACCGGGCCATGTGCATGTGAATAGGATTGTGGATGCGGTCAAGGCCGGTGTCCGCAACGCCGGCGGGACGCCGATCGATTTTTCTGTCATCGGTGTATGCGATGGTATTGCCATGGGCCACAAGGGTATGAAGTATTCCCTGGCCAGTAGGGAATTGATTGCCGATTCGATCGAGATCATGGCTACCGCACATCCGTTCGATGCGTTGGTCATGGTTCCCAACTGTGACAAGATCGTCCCTGCAATGCTCATGGCGGCGGCCAGGATCAACATTCCCACCATTTTCGTTTCGGGTGGGGCCATGTTGGCCGGGCATTTGCCGGGCCAGAAGAGCGCCATCGATTTGACCAGTGTGTTCGAGGCGGTCGGGGCCCATGCCGCGGGAACGATGAGCGACAGCGAGTTGTTGGCGTGCGAGAACTCGGCGTGTCCCACCTGCGGATCGTGTTCCGGTATGTTCACTGCCAACAGTATGAACTGTTTGACCGAGGCCTTGGGAATGGGTCTTCCCGGCAACGGTACGATTCCGGCTGTCTATGCCGAACGCGACCGTCTGGCGAAGGAAGCCGGTTATGCGGTCATGGAATTGTACAAGAAGCAGGTCAAACCGTCCGATATCATGACCCCAGAGGCATTCGAGAATGCCCTTGCGGTCGATATGGCACTCGGTTGCAGTACCAACAGCATGCTGCATCTGCCTGCGATCGCACACGAGGCACATGTGGCCCTCGACATCTTCATGGCGAATGAAGTGAGCAAGCGGACCCCGAACTTGTGCCATTTGGCGCCTGCCGGACCGTTCCATATCGAGGACCTGTATCGTGCAGGTGGTGTAATGGCCGTGATGTCGGAATTGCACAAGAAGCAGCTGATCCACTCGGAGGTGCTTACGGTTTCCGGAAGAACCATGGGAGCCCAGATCGCTGCTGCGGTGAATTATGACAAGGAAGTCATCCGCCCGATCGACAAGCCGTACAGCGCGACCGGTGGTATCGCCGTACTGCGTGGCAACCTGGCCCCCAACGGAGCCGTGGTGAAACGGTCGGCTGTCGCTCCCGAAATGCTCAAGCATTCCGGACCGGCGCGGGTCTTCGAATCGGAAGAGGACGTGAGTCTGGCGATCCATCGCGGACATATCAATAAGGGTGATGTGATCGTGATCCGCTATGAGGGTCCCAAGGGTGGTCCCGGAATGCGCGAGATGTTGGGACCTACTTCGGCGATTGCCGGTATGGGTCTCGATAAGGATGTGGCTCTGATCACCGACGGTCGTTTCAGTGGCGCAACCCGCGGTGCTTCCATTGGACATGTTTCCCCCGAAGCCGCCGAAGGTGGACCGATCGCCTTTGTGAAGGAAGGGGATATCATCGAGATCGATATCGACAAGGGAACATTGACCTTGCATGTCGACGAACAGGAACTGGAAAGCCGGAAAATCGGTTGGAAAGCACCTGAGCCTCCGATAACCACAGGATATTTGGCACGGTATGCCAAACAGGTCACGAGTGCCGCGACCGGTGCAGTGTTCGCAGACAGATAGCAGGAACCTTGGTTTTTGCCAATTGCAGCTGGTTCGCCGAGATCTGGCTGAGGGAGATTGACATATGAAGTTGAATGGAGCTGAGATTATTATCGCTTGCCTCAAGGAACAGGGTGTTGATACCATTTTTGGGTTCCCCGGGGGTGCTGTACTCAACACTTACGATGCTTTGTACAAGAACCGGGATTCGGTTCGCCATATCCTGACCAGCCATGAACAGGGAGCGGCGCATGCTGCGGACGGTTATGCCCGTTCGACGGGAAAGGTCGGTGTGGTGTTCGCCACCAGCGGGCCGGGAGCTACAAACTTGGTCACCGGATTGGCTACCGCATACATGGATTCGATCCCCATGGTTGCCTTCACCGGGAATGTTCCCACGCAACTGTTGGGCAAGGATAGTTTCCAGGAGGTCGATATCAGCGGTATCACCATGCCGATCACCAAGCACAACTATATTGTCAAGGATATCGAGAAATTGGCATCCACGATACGGGAGGCTTTCCATATCGCCCGCGAGGGAAGGCCCGGTCCGGTGCTCATCGATATTCCCAAGGATATCACTGCTGCAGAAGCGGAATATACCAGAGTGGAGATCGAGCGGTATGTTCCCGACGACCTGCATGTCAAGGCCAGTTCCCTGGAGAAGACGATCAAGTTGATCAAGGAATCCTCCAAACCGATGTTGTATATTGGTGGAGGTGTCATCCTTTCCAACGCCCAATCCGAGTTGGCCGAATTTCTGGAGAAGATCGACAGTCCGATGGGTGTCTCGTTGATGGGCCATGGTTCGGTCGATACGATGCACCCGCGGTTCACCGGAATGATCGGGATGCACGGGACACGCGTGTCCAATATCGCGGTAAACAATTGTGACTTGTTGGTGGTGATCGGAGCGCGGTTCAGCGATCGGGTTGTCAGCAAGGCCAGTGCATTTGCCAAAAAGGCGAGGGTTGTGCATATCGATGTCGATCCGGCCGAAATTAACAAGAATATTGCGACCTACCACCATGTGATCGGCGATGTGAAGGTTGTCCTTGCCAAATTGAACGGTATGTTGGACAAGCCGCTGTCACATGGACCGTGGATGGAGCAGATAGCCAAATGGAAGGTCGAGCATCCTGTCCAGATTGCCGGTGAGACCAAGCGTCCCGCGGAAATCCTGCGGGCATTGTCCACGGTATTGCCTCCAGACTCGGTGGTGGTCACCGAGGTCGGACAACACCAGATGTGGGCCGCCCAGTTCTACCATCATACTCCTGCCGGTCGTTTTCTGACTTCCGGTGGTTTGGGGACCATGGGGTACGGTACAGGTGCTGCGATTGGTGCCCAGGTAGGTAATCCGGCCAAGCGTGTGGTCAATGTGGCCGGAGACGGGTCGTTCAAGATGAACTGCAACGAGTTGGCGACGATCGCCCGATATCGTTTGCCTGTCGTGATTCTTATCATGAACAACCATACGTTGGGCATGGTCCGGCAATGGCAGACGCTGTTCTACGAAGAACGGTATTCCGAAACTACGTTGGATACCGAAATCGATTGGGTTGCTCTTGCCCAGGCTTTTGGGGTGAAGGGTATGCGGTTGGGGACAGACGATGATCCGAAGGGTGTCCTCGCCGCCGCGCTTGCATTGGAGGGGCCGGTGGTTATCGACTGCGAGATTCCGTTGGACAACAAGGTCTACCCCATGGTCGCACCCGGAGCCTCCATCGACGAGATGATCGAAGAGGTAATCGATTAGCGCAGAGGGCGCAGCCCCGGAGCGATCGATTGGCCTCGAAGACACGAGCATCGCGGGAGTGAGCGGATTGATTGAAGAGGTAATCGATTAGCGTAGAGGGCGCAGCCCCGGAGCAATCGATTGGCCTCGGAAACACGAGCATCGCGGGAGCGAGCGGATTGATTGAAGAGGTAATCGATTAGCGTAGAGGGCGTAGCCCCGGAGCAATCGATTGGCCTCGGAAACACGAGCATCGCAGGAGCGAGCGGAGTGATAGAAGAGTCTTGAACAAACAGCGTGGCGCAGAGGGCGCAGCCCCGGAGCGATCGCTATGTAGTTGACAATCTAAAAGGATGTTGCCCATGAAGCAACATCCTTTGCACGTATGCCTTGCGGCGCTTATAGGTACGGGTCTATTACCGCGGCAAAGACCAAGAAGATTTGCTGCATGGCGCGTACCGTCTGACAGCAGACCCTCACGTCTTCCTCAATTGGAGGCTCCAATATCCAAGTGTCGACCCAAAGGGAAGAGTGTCTGCATCCTTTCCTTGTCTTCAGAAAGACTTCGATGGATACTGCGCCTCGGCATATATGATGATATCCGAGACGCGCATGTTGAGCACAGACGCAATCTTCTCCATGGTTTCAATTCTTGGAACACATCTTCCAGATTCAATAAAGTACAACTGGCTACGCGAGATGCCGGTCTGTGCGACCAGCTTGTCCTGTGAGTATCCAGCCTTGACTCTCAAATCCCGTATTGCTTTTCCAACATCCATGTCATAACAATACGTTCGATTGAAATTTATGTAAAGTAGTAGGAAACAAATTGGTGGAGAAAGAGAAAAACTAAACTGGTTAACTATCTAAAATGAAATAATTGTCATATGGTTATAGAAATAGTACATAATTGGATGGAATGTAAAAACTATCAATCAGCTGCGGGGTGGCTCTGCCCGAATGACGAGAGGTTTCGACGTTCCAGGACGAGAAGCGGATATGGAACGTTCTATTCTTATTTTACCCAAGTATGAATACCGACTGTCATTCTAGCTTTCCTCGTTAATCGGGCAATTTCCCAAGCGATCGTTTTTCCGTTGCATGCAGGATAATGATGCCTATTGTTCCCACCATGGCGGAAATACCTACGACTGCCCACACGTGACCCAGACCATACCGCGTGCTGATTTGACCACCTACAAGTGGTGCGATACCATGTCCCAGACCCATGATCACGGGAAGTATCGCACTGAACCTGGCCCTGTGGCTAATGGGGGTGTTGTTCGCAATATAGTAATGGGTGTTGGTCGCATCGATGACTTCGCCGAGTGTGAATACTATCGTCAACAGATACAACCAGATCGGTGCTTGTACCAGACCCATGCACGTGAAGCCGATGGCGTACAGGATTCCCGCCAATGCGATATTGCGCAATGGGTGGAACCTTCTCAATATCATGACGATGAAAGCATTGCTGCAGACAACCACCAGTGCGTTCAGCGACATCATGGAACCATACAGGGCTGCCCCAGCCTCTCCGTAGAGTGAAGTCGTGTATAACGGAAGGGCGAATAGGGATTGGCTGTAGGCAAAACTGAAGAATGTTATGCAAACCGCGAGGACAAGGAGGCGCGGCCGGGAGAACAAGGCTTTGAACAATCCTCCGGGGTGGGCCTTTTCAGGGGAATCCGTATGGTAGCTCGCCTCGATCGCAGCCTGGTCGGGTTTGGACTCCGGAACCATGAACCCGACGAAGATGATCGATATGGTCGTAGCTATTGCATTGCCGAAAAACAACCAACCAGGTGCGGCATAGAAGAGGAACCCGGCAATAACCGGACCGAGGGCGAAGCCCATGTTGTGGCCCAGATAATTGAGGGAGAAGCTCACCTGCCGGTTTTCAGGTGTGGTGATATCGGTCATAAGGGCACTGCGTGCAGGGTCTGTCGCACCATCGAACAACAAATTGAGAATAATGAAAAACGGGACCCAGACCGATGTGCCGAGAAAACCGCAGACAACGAACATGGAGCTTGCCAACAGCTGCCCAATGACCATGACCCGCTTGCGTCCGATCCTATCTGCAAGCTTTCCTCCGATAAACGAGCCCGGGAGGTAGGCCAACGCCGCAACGGACATGAAAGCTCCTGCCCATGCATCGCTATAACCGAGGTGTTGGGTGAGCAGCAGCACGAGGAACGGATATACGAAGATTCCGACTCCATTCATGATCGTTGCGAAAAAGAGTACATAGACTGAACGGGGAAGCCCCTTGTAGAGTGAGAGCATCCCCTTGATACCTGTCGGTTGCTGATCCATGCGGCGAATTCTATTAGGATACTACAATTATGGCAATGCAATTGGATGAAATAACTGTTGATATATCAATTGGGAACAAACATGGAGTTTCAGAAAGGAATATGATATGGTGTAGCCCGAAGCCGCCGAGGAGGTCGTATCCGGATGATCAGGATTCTTGTCGTTGTACCGTATGAGGAACTGTACGATCAGGTCCGTTCGTTTGTCAGCACCATAGATCCGCACGGATTGTCCTTCCAACTTGAGCATCTGGTCGGGACCAGTGCCCGTGTCGTCAAACTCACCGATGTCGATATCGTGGTGGTGCGTGGTATCACCGGTAGGGCGATCGCACGGGAGAATCCCAGCATCCACATTGTGGAAATTTCCATTTCAAGCAGCGATCTTCTGACGGCGCTTTGGAAGTGCCGTACCTGCGGTACCTCCGATGGAGTGGGGGTGGTGGTTCCCGACACCTCGATTTGCGATCCAGTGCAGTTGCATGATCTGACAGGTATCCCGATTCATGTACGCAAGGCAGAACGGGAAGAGGATGTGTATACGGCGATAGACGAATTGCACGCCCTTGGTGTCAATACTATGGTCGGCGGGCTTACCCTCTGCCGGCGTTGCGAGGCGTTGGGGATTTCACATGTCCATATCAAAACCGGTGATGAGGCGATGCGGCGTGCTATCAACGAGGCGGTATCCGCCGCAAGGTCGTTGAATAGGGAACGTACAAGGACCAACCTGATAACAACGGTACTCAATTCCTCGGAGGATGCCGTGTTTGCCGTGAATCGGCTTGGACAGGTGATCGCCGCGAATTCACAGGCGTCGCAACTGTTTCTCCACGACTGGCAGGAAAACCTCGAGGGCTGCGCCGTCGATTCCTTCTTTGCCGGTGGGCGGTGGCAACCGACCTTGGAGACGCAAGTGCAATCCGAAGCGATAGAAACCATCAACGACCAGTTGCTTCTGGTCTCCTATACTCCCATCATGGTCGACTCTGAGAGTGCAGGAGTCTTGGTGACTTGCAAGAATATCGAAGCGATCAGGGAAACGGAACAGAAGATCAGGAAGGAATTGAGCCACAAGGGCCTGGTCGCCCATTATCATTTCGGCAATATCTTGTGTGAGAATGCAACCATGAAGCGGCTTATCGCGACAGCGTACACGTACAGTCAGGTCGATTCGAATGTATTTATCGTTGGTGAAACCGGAACCGGCAAGGAACTCTTTGCCCAAAGCATACACAACGCTTCGAAACGGAGCAGTCAACCATTTGTGGCGGTCAACTGCGCGGCACTTCCCGAACATCTGCTGGAGAGCGAACTGTTCGGCTACACCGAGGGCTCCTTCTCGGGGGCGGTGAAGGGCGGCCGGATGGGATTGTTCGAATTGGCCCACAAGGGGACCATTTTCCTGGATGAGATCGGGGAGATGCCGCTGCAATTGCAAGCCAAGATACTCAGGGTGTTGCAGGAACGGGAGATTCGCAGGATCGGTGGAGATATGGTGGTGCCGGTCGATGTGAGGATTATTTCGGCAACCAATATCAACATATTCGATCGGGTCCAGAAAGGGTTGTTCCGACAGGATCTCTACTACCGGATCAATCTGTTGAACATCAAGATTCCACCTCTTCGACAACGGCCGGAAGATATCGATTTGATCTTCCGGCACTTTGTCACCAGATATGCGAAGGAGTTGGGGAAAAAAGTCCCGGCCATCGACCCTGATGTCTCGCCGATCATGCAGGGCTTCCATTGGCAGGGAAATATCCGGGAGCTGAGGAATTTCAGTGAACGAATGGCGATCCTGAATGAGTCCGGAACCATAACGAGGGCAGATGTTGAATCCTACTACTTGTTCGACGATCGGGGACATCTCCAGCAGAATCTGTTTGAACATCCGGGAATGGAGAAAGGGGAGGCACAGTTCCCCCTATCGAGGTTGCTTGCCGATAGCGGCATGGACAAGGATGCGTTCGCACGGTCCCTTGGCATCAGCCGAACCACATTGTGGCGAAGGCTCCGGGAAGAGAAGGCTGGAACGTAATCTTCCGATGAATCGAAAGGGATATCCGGTTTGCCGAATGGTATGTTTCAATTATGTTTCATGTTTCATTTCATTTGAAACATTGATGAAACATTCAGATGCAAAATGTATTCATTTTAAATAGTAAGAATTAGTTAATTTGTTATGAATAGAATAATTATGCTATATTTTATTAAATCCCTGATAATTGGCACAGTTTCTGCATTGATGTATATGACAAGCCTCTGCGTTTCGTAGGGCATGTCAAATATGAAAGTTGGTGGAGAAATACTATATTATGGAACGAAAACCAGTGATTGGCGTGTTGTTGGGTGATGGTACAGGGGTTGGTCCTGAACTGGTTGTCAAATTGGCATCTGCAAAGTTTTTCGATACTCTATGCAAGCCGGTGTTTATCGGAGACAGGCGGGTATTTGAGCAAGGAATGCGAATTGTCGGGAAACAAGTGGCCTACCAGCTGATAGGTGATGTTTCCGAGGCCGATTGGCATTCCGGTGCCGTTCCGTTCCTTGACCAGGCTGACTTGGACCCGGATACCGATTACGAATTGGGCAAGGTCAGCGTGAAAAGCGGTGCTTCGGTACTGGCGATGATTCAAAAGGCAGCACATCTCTTCCTGGAGAAGAAGATAGACGGATTCTGTTTCGCACCGTTCAACAAGGAAGCCATGAAGATGGCAGGCTGCAAGTTCGAGAGCGAACATCACCTTTTGGCGGACATATTCGGGCACACCGGTCCGTTCGGGGAAATCAATGTGTTGGGAGATTTGTGGACAACCCGGACTACCAGCCATATTCCCATAAAGGAAGTGAGTTCCAATCTTTCCGTGGAAACGATCACACGTGCCATCACCTTGGCAGACTCCTCGTTGCGAAATTCGGGAATCGTACGACCCCGGCTCGGATTGGCGGCACTCAATCCCCATGCGGGAGAACATGGTCTCTGCGGTCGTGAAGAGCTTGACGTCATTGAACCGGCGATCGTTGCAGCTCGGACGAAGGGGATAGATGCCTCTGGGCCATATCCCTCGGATATCTTGTTTATCCGTGCCTTCCGCGGCGAATTCGACGGAGTAGTCACCATGTACCACGACCAGGGGCAAATTGCTTTGAAACTGAAGGGTTTCGACGAAGGCATAACGATTGCCGGTGGCCTTCCCGCGCCGATCGCGACGTGTGCCCATGGGACTGCGTATGATATCGCCGGCAAGAACATAGCCGGAACACGTGCATTCGAGAATGCTGTGAAGATGACATGCCGTATGGCTAACCATATGGTATCCGGAGGGTCTGTATGAGTTCTGTTGGACAGAAGGATAGGAAGTTCGGAGTCAAGCAGTATATCCCGATCGCAATGATCGGCGTTTCAATCGCATTCATCTGGTTGGGATTTGCGAAGTATGGATTTTGGGAAGATCTGAAAGGTCCACGACCAGGATTCTTTCCGGTTATCATCTCCTTTGCGCTTCTGGCAGCCAGCTTGCTGGCCTTGGTCTTCTCCTTCAAGGAAAAGGCACCGTCCTGGCCCTTGGAGAACTGGCTGGTTCCTTTGAGCGTGGTGGTGATTATGGGAACCACCTTTGTGATCGGACTTTTGCCAAGCGTGGGTTTGTATGTGCTCGTATGGTTGCGTTGGTTTGAGAAGTGTACATGGAAAACCACCATAACCGTGTTCCTTATCATCATGGGTATTGTTATCGGTGCATTCGTATTGTGGCTTGGGGTACCATTTCCGAAAGGATTGATCCTCAATCTGATCGCAAATTAGGAGGAGAACATGGAAAACCTACAACTGTTGCTCGACGGATTCTCTGTCCTATTCACGTTGCAGAATATCGGGGTGACAATCCTGGGAGCCGTGCTGGGACTGATTGTCGGCGCCATGCCGGGTATCGGATCGCTGGCCGGAGTCGCATTGCTGTTGCCTTTGACTTTCAAGTTCAATCCGACCACCGCCATCATCATGTTGGGAGCACTGTACTACTCGAATATGTATGGTGGCGCATTCAGTGCAATCCTGCTCAATATCCCCGGTGATAGCCCGGCGGTCATGACAGCGCTGGACGGGTACCCTATGGCAACCCAACGCAAACGCCCTGGCCAAGCGTTGTTGACGTCGAACATGTCTTCCTTCATCGGTGGAACCATAGGTATGATTATCCTTACCTTCATGGGTCCGGCTCTTGCAGATATAGGGTTGAAATTCGGACCTGCTGAAATGACCGCCCTGTTGCTTGTCGCAATGACCTCCATCGGATGGCTGGTAGGGGAGAATCCCACAAAGGGGCTGCTGCTCACCATGTTCGGAATTTTGTTGGCAAGCATGGGTATGGACACCCTTTCGGGTAGCCCCCGTTATGATTTCGGCAGTATTTACCTGCTCGGTGGAATTCCCTTCACGCCGTTTGTTATCGGAGTTGTCGGTTTCGCGCAGGTTATCAAGTTGATGGAAGAGAGGCATAAGAAGACCCAGGTTTCCATCGAGAAATTGACGATCAAGGGCAGCATGATCACATTGCATGATTTCAAGCGGCTGTTTTTTCCTGCGGTCAGGTCGGGGTTCATGGGTACGTTTGTTGGAGTGCTTCCCGGTGCTGGTGCGACCACTGCCGCTTTCATGGGGTATGCCGCCCAAAAGTCCTTTAAGAGTGAGGAGCCGTTGGGAACCGGTGCCATTGAAGGCATCGCCGCCTGTGAGGCAGCCAACAATGGGGCAGCGGCAGGTGCCTTCGCACCTTTGTTGGCATTGGGTATTCCCGGCTCTGGTACCGGTGCTGTCCTTTTGGGTGGCCTTATGATGTGGGGCTTGAATCCAGGACCGCTCCTATTCACCAATTCGCCGGATTTCGCGTGGGGATTGATCGCTTCATTGTTCCTTGCGAACATTGTGACCTTGATGATCGCGTGGGGTGTCATTCCATTCTTGATCAAGATTCTGTCTGTGCCGACCAAGTTGATGATTCCTATCATCACGGTGGTATGTATCGTGGGTTCCTATAGCACGAGCAACTCGATGTACGGTGTCCTGATCATGTTCCTTTCGGGCATGTTGGGATATGTATTGACCAAATGCGAATACCAGACAGCTCCTGTGCTATTGGCATTCGTGCTGGCGCCCCTGTTGGAATCCAACATGCGCAAGGCTTTCATCATCTCGCGGGGAAGTTTGGATATCTTCTTTCAAAAACCGATATCCCTGGTGTTCATCATCATCCTGATCGCGATCCTGGTGTTCCCGGTTGTGCGGCCGCTGTTGATTCGGCTTGGAATTTTGAAGAGGAAGGCCTCGTAATTACGGTTTGATCGCAGGACGTTGTCCAGCGTAATATTATTGTTCTCAAAAAGGAGAAAAACATGAAAAAGCTAGCTTTGATTGTTCTCGTTCTGATGGTTGCGCTGGTTGCGCCGCTGTTCGCCCAGGGTGGTGCCGAAGCGGCATCCGCAGGATTCGCTCCCTCGAAGGATATCGAATGGTACGTAACGTCGAGCCCCGGTGGTGGAAGCGACATCTACACCCGCATGATCAGCGATATCATGACACGTTTGGATGTGGTTGCAGGACAGACGTTCCTGGTAACCAACAAGACCGATGGTGGTGGTGAAGTGGGTCGTCTGCAGGTCAGCCGCGTGAACGCGGGCAATCTTGCCAACCATACCTTGCTCACCTTCAACAGCGGGGACCTCATGCCGATGGTCAAGAATACTGCCAACCGGTTGGAGAACTTCACTCCTATAGCCATCATGGCAGTGGACAAGCAGTTGCTCTATATCGGCGAGTATTCCAATTATAAGAATTTCAATGAGGTTTTGGATGCCGTTGCAGCTGGGAAGCAGGTCGTGATTGCCGGTTCGAAGGGTGACGATATCGCAACATATGAAAAGATGATCAAGGAACTCGGTGTGAACCAGAACCAGATCGCGTTCATCACCAACGACTCCACCAGTGCCGCAATCACCTCCATCCTCGGTGGCCACGTGGATCTGGTCATGTCGAAGCCAGCCGCCGCGGACCAATATGTCGTGGCTGGAAAGCTCACTCCTGTCCTTGCTCTTTCCAAAGCGCGGTTCTCGGGGAATCTTGCCGATGCACCCACATTGAGCGAAGTCGGCGATTATGACGATGTCGAGGTTCCCGTGTGGCGCGGTGTTGTCGGACCGAAGAATATGTCAGCCGAAGCTGCTGCGTTCTGGAGCGATGCATTCCAAGCTGTTTCGGAATCGGATGCATGGAAGAACGAGTACATCAACAAGTACAAGCTGGTTCCTGAATTCCGCAACCATGTGGAAGCACAAGCCTACATGGCTGAATTCGAAGCCAATTACTTGCAGTCCATTGGAAAATAATGCCTGATACGGAAAGGGGGAGCTGCGGCTCCCCCTTTCATCCTACTGGGAACAGAATGGAGTTTGCCATGAAAAGGATAGCGTTGATCCACACCGTAGGTAGTGTGTATGGAAGTTTCGGTCCTACCCTGCAGAAGCTTGTGGGACCCCAGGTGAAGATACACAACATTTTGGATGATTTTCTTGCTTCCGACCCCGCGGAAACAGGTGAATTCTCTGAAACGAATCGGAAACGTTTGGAAAACGATGTGAACAATTGTATATTGACCGGGGCCGATATCATCGTCGTGACATGTTCGACGTTGACCCCGGCGGTAACCGAACTGCGTCCGTCGGTTCCGGTACCGTTGGTAGCCATAGATGACGAGATGTGCCGGAAGGCAGTGACATTCGGGACAAATGTAACGGTATTGGCGACTGCGACAAGTACCGTCGCTCCAACAACCGGGAAGATACTGGCGGAGGCAAAGGCTGCGGGTCTCATGGTGGAGATTACATCGCATGTTTGTCCGGAGGCGATTGTTGCGTTGAAGAAGGGAGATGTGCAAACCCACGACGACTTGGTTGCGAAGATGGCATTGAAAGTCAAGAACCAGGATGTGGTCGTTCTGGCACAAGCCTCCATGGCCCATATGTCCAATGTGGTAGCGCGCATTTGTGGTTGCACCGTCTTGTCCAGTCCCGACTCGTGTATGCGGGAAATCGCAGCCCTACTCGGAGGTGAGCAATGATCGGTTCCTTGGAACAATACATGCGGGTCGGCACTATCCATCATGTGTCCTATCCCCAAACCAGCTCGGACGAGCATGAGAAACTTGTCTCATTGAAGAAGATCCTTTGCGACGAATTCTTCGATGTCGTTGAAGTCGGACATGTGAACGACAATGCTGTGCGCCAAGAAATGATCTCTATGATCGGCACTGCCCATCTTGGGGGCGTGGCCTTTGGTGGACAAGGGATCACACTTTCACGAAAATTGAATATCAACGACCTTGATACGGAACGCAGGTTGCTCGCCGTGCAAGCATTGAAGGAAGGAATTGACGAGGCATACGAATTCGGAGCTTCCCATTTCGCTTTTCTTGCAGGCCGATATACCGACGATACGATCGAGGAATCGTTTTCGGTGTTGGTGGAATCTATTGCCGACCTCTGCACCTATGCTGGCAAGAAAGGGAACATGATCGTTGAGATCGAGGTGTTCGATTACGATATCGAGAAATGTTCATTGATCGGTCCAGTTGATCGCGTTGAGCGTCTGGCCCAGGAAGTGGCAAGTCGATTTTCCAATTTCAAGGTGCAGATAGACAGCAGTCATATCCCCCTGTTGCACGAGACTCTGGACCAGAACATCCTTCCTGTGGTTCCCTACTTGAGCCATGTGCATATGGGTAATGCCGTCATGAGGGGGAAGGAGCTGCCGGGATATGGCGACAACCATCCTCGTTTCGGGTATCCCAACAGTGAGAACGATACGCAGGAGCTGGCGGATTACCTACGGATATTGTTGCAGCTTGGATTCCTCAACAAACTGGAACGGCCTATGGTGAGTTTCGAGGTGAAGCCCCAGCCGGGCGAGGATCCCGATCTTGTATTGGCCAATGCCAAGCGGACGTTGAAACAAGCGTGGATGAAAGTAACCTGACCACTAGGACTGGTGGGAAATATGTGATGCGATCAGATCCAGACAGAGCTGCTTCTCACCATTTCTCAGATACTGGACGATCAATCCATGCTGGTTGATAATCTCGGCCAATTCCTTGTCTGAGCGGTTTTGGGCGATTCGTAGCAATTGTACCCGGGAGTCGAGTCGTTCATACAATGTATACAACGCCTTGTTGCCTGTACACTTGACCAACTCAAGGTGGAAAAGGCTGTCACGGACAAACAATTCGGCACGATTTCCGATTCCCAGATAATATTGGCATTCGGCTGCCAACCTGGAAAGGATATCCACATGTCCCTCAAGGGAAGTTGTCGTAAGGGTTTCCACAGCGAGTTGCTCCAATGCAATTCGAACCTTGGCAATATCCTTTGCTTCCTTTGCGTCGACTTTGTATACCATGGCGTGGGTGCGCGGTTTCAGTACCACCAAACCATACTCGGCGAGTTTGCGTATCGCTTCCCGAATCGGAGTGCGGGATACACCGAATTCCTGTGCCAGCTGCTCTTCGGGTATGGTCATTCCACCCTTGATCTCTCCAGACAAAATTTGTCTTTTGAGCAAATCGTATACCTTGTCGGCCAAACTGCTTTGTACGATTATCTTGGACACTTTCACCCCTTATGAGCCTATTATCTCAGCACCAATGCTCCATAGGATACCAATTCTCACGAATAATTGCAAATGAAAGGTATCAATACCCCCCCCCCAGGGCAAGCCCAGGAAAGTGGAGGCAAAGCCTCCTTTTCCGCCCAAAGGGGCGAGGTATGGATCCTTACGTTGCCTGCACTCGCTCGGGAGAGGGAGCATTCCATGGTCCCTCTTCTCTCGCTTCGTTTGCCAATCATTGCAGGGGAGGGTGCTGGAAAGCCCCAATGGGGTCCGATGGACAGATTCACATCTGGTGGTTCACATGTTTCGTCATGAGTTCACGACATTCCGGCATGTCGTTGTTCTTCAGCGATTGTATGATCAAAAGGTGCTGATGGATAATATTTCCCAGAAGCTCGTCCGAGAAGTTCTTTGAGATGCGGAGCAATTGGATTCTGGAATCCAACCGTTCGTACATGCTGAACAAAGCTTCGTTCTCTGTACATTTGACCAATTCCAAGTGGAACAGGCTGTCCTTCACGAACAATTCCGCACGATTTCCTACCACCAGGTTGTACTGGCAGTCGGCGGCGAGCCTGGACAATTCGTTGATACGCTTGTTTACCATGGCTGGCGTCAACAATTCGATGGCGAGCAATTCAAGAGCCAGGCGTACTTTTGCTGTATCCCGAGCCTGTTTATCTGTGAATTGGTACACCATTGCATGGCTTCTCGGTTTGAGAACCACCAGTCCGTACTCGGCCAACCGGCGTATCGCTTCTCGGATCGGAGTCCTGGAAACACCGAATTGCTGGGCGAGGTGTTCCTCCGGAATAACCATCCCGCCTTTCAGTTCGCCGCTCAGGATTTGGGCTTTGATAAGATTGTATACTTTATCCGCAAGGCTGTCTTGAACAATATATTGTGGCATCATACACCTCATGTATTCGTTATGGCAGTTGCCGAAACCGAAAAGATTCCGGAATTGGTGACGGGTCGTTTTTGCAACCGCATACCAGTCTCCGATGTGAAATTTTCGGACTCGGAGCGCTACGATACGACCAACTTGTCTTTCTTCCGTTAGATTATACCATACTTTCGGCAATCGGCAGCAATCAGTTTCTCTACACTTCCATTTTGTATATCGTTACCTGTTTCAGGTATATCTGATTCATGGGAATACCAAAATATTATATTTAGTATACAATAAGTTTTTCTGATTTGTTCACATTTTGGTTGGAAATTCCAGTAAAAATTGGCATATGAATTCCATTATCGAATAAAAACCAGGCAATAACAGTGAAATTCCATATTAATTTGGAATAATTGCATGTTCCAGGGCCATTTCTAAAGGTAGATTTGATGAAAAAAAAGATTGACAGGTGAAATTGTATACCATACACTAAGTCCTGCTCCTAGCATACAGGGGCAGATCACATTTTGGAGGTACGCTATGAAAAAGAAGGTTTTGCTTCTTGCTCTTGTTGCCGTCATGTCCATTGGCATGGTTGCATCCGTTTTCGCCCAAGGTTCCCAGGAAGTCGCAGGGAAGACACTGGAAATCAAACTCGGTCATATCTATGACCCTTCACACCCCTGGAACGCCGGCGCTATGAAAGCTGCTGAAGTTGCCAAGGAACTCTCCAACGGCCGCATCAATATCAATGTATATCCTGCCGGACAGCTCGGAACAGAACCCGAACTGCTTGAACAGGTTTTGCTTGGCTCGTTGGATGCCAGTATCGCCGGTGCCGGTCAGGTCGGAACACTGTACAGCCCGTTCAACGTGCTTGAGATGCCGTACACATTCCGCAACAACCAGCATGTGCTCCAATTCACCAAGAGTGAACTCGGCCAATCATTGTTCGAAGGCTTCCGCAAGAAGTTCGGTGGACGTATCGTCGGTGCAAGCGCCTATGGTATCCGCCAGATGACTTCAAGCAAGCCGGTACGGACTCCTGCAGACTTGGCTGGCTTCAAACTTCGCGTTCCGGAACAGACAGTGACCATGGCGTATGCCAAGGCCATGGGTGCGAATCCGACGCCGATCGCTTTCTCAGAAGTCTACATGGCCCTCCAGCAGGGTGTTGTCGATGGCCAGGAAAACCCGATGTCGGTTATCAACGCCCAGAAGTTCTACGAGGTCCAGAAGTATGTTATCCTCACTAGCCACGTAACGAACGCAACCTTCTTCGTCATGAACGATGCATTGTTCAGTTCATTGAGCGCAGCCGATCAGGAAATCTTGACCAAAGCTTTCGAAGCGGCTTCCCAGTTGATCGTCGATATCCTGGATTCCGAAGACAACAAATTGAAGACGAAATTTGCCGAAGCCGGTGTTGAAGTCATCACTCCGGATATCGAAGCCTTCCGCAAGGCAACTGCTTCGATGCCTAAGGATTTCAGCTACTGGTGGGCGGATGAATATGGTGCCGATTTCCACACCAAGATTCAGAACTTGAAGTAATCGACCTGTATATGTCCTGAACAGGAACTGTCGTGGAGTAACAATCTACGGCAGTTCCTTTGCTGTCGGGACAATGAATTCGAGAAATAGATCAGAGAGGGAACATGATGAAGGCTTTTGCCATCGAGAAGAAGGAGCAGTGTACTTTCACGACAATAGACCATACTGCCCCCAAGGAAGGGGAAATTGTTGTTGCCGTAAAAGTGCTGGGATTGTGTGGAAGTGACTTGAAGACATATCAAGGCCATAATCCCATGGTTGAATATCCTATTATTCCTGGACACGAAATCGCATGTGAAGTGGTGGAAGTCGGCCCGGGTGTCCCATCACATATCGCTGTCGGATCACGTGGTACAGTCATGCCCTACACCAGATGTGGAATTTGTCCAGCGTGTAGAAGTGGCCGGTTCAACACGTGTTCGACCAATCGTACGATGGGAGTCGCCCGACCTGGGGCCGCCAGACCCTACATGACCGTGAACCACGAAGACTTTATTTCCTGCGATGGCATGGACTATTCCGACATTGCGCTCGTGGAACCGTTGAGTGTCGGGCGTCATGCCGCGAACCGGGTCCCTTCTGTCGAGGGCAAGCTTGTTCTGCTGTATGGTCTTGGAATCATCGGTGTCGGCATACTCATCGAACTGAAACGACTTGGTGCGAAAGTGATTGTCGCGGATGTGGCAAAAGACAAACTTGACCTTGCGCTTCGTCTTGGAGCCGATTATGCTCTGGATATCAAGGATGCGGAATTCGATGTGACTATTGACCGGCTCAGTGGTGGAATGGGACTGGATATCGTGTTCGACGCAGTTGGTTCCGCGAAGATTGTCGAAGCAGCCCTCGCAAAGACTGCGGTTGCCGCGACCATAGTGTTCGTCGGATACCATACGGATACCATTCCGTTCAACACAAAACCGATTGTAAGCAAGGAGTTGAGTGTCTATGGATCGAGGAATGCCTTGAAAGCCGATTTCGAGGGGTCTCGGGACAACCTTCGTTCAAACCCGACCTTGAAGGACCTGTTGGTCACCAACCGGTTCACCTTTTCTGAACTGACCGAGGCTTTCCGGTATTGGGTAGATAACCGGGGAAGTGTCATGAAGATTCTTATCGATATGCCAGAAGGGGAGAGGAAATGATTAAAAGACTCTATGATTTTATTGAAGAGTATGTGCCGATTGCGGTCTTTCTGATAATTTGTGTGGTAATGCTGGTCCAGGTATTCATGCGATCGATATTCGGTATCTCGTTTGCGTGGAGTGTCGAGGTTTCCCAGTACCTCAATGTATGGATCAGCTTCATCGGTATAGGCTTCCTGCGTAAGATGAACGCACATATCAAAATCGAGATGTTCTTCGATTATATCAATGTCCGTGTCGGCAAAAAGACCCAGGTGGCGCTGTTCGTAATCAAGAAGATTTTGAATACCGTGTTCATGTTGATGCTCATTTGGTTTGGTCTGCAGCTGGCGATCAGGTCCTGGAATTTCAGATCGCCCGGATTGCAAATTCGACAGACCTGGTTGTATATCTGTGTCCCGCTTGGGGCGGCCGGATATCTATTCAGGGAAATACAGAGTATCTACCATGTGATCATAAAGCATGAAGGGGGCGCCCAATGATTATTATTATGACGTTATTGCTGTTTGTTCTTCTCGCGCTTGGACTACCTGTCGCAGTAGCGGTTGGGATTCCCTCGTTCATGTATGTATTGAACAATCCTGGGTTCGTGAATTTTGTAGCAATCCAACGGATGATCGCAGGAATCAATACCTATAGCCTGTTGGCAGTGCCGTTTTTCATCCTAGCCGCGAATTTGATGAACTCTGGTGGGATTACCTCCCGTATATTCGATTCCTGCCGTATCGGTATGGGTCGGGTGAAGGGTGGTTTGGCTTATGTGAATATCATTGCCAGTGTTATCTTCGCCGGAATGTCCGGTGCAGCCATCGCCGATGCAGGCGGTCTTGGCTCGATCGAGATCAAGGCGATGCGAGAGGCTGGGTATGACGACAGGATGACGATCGGTGTCACAGCCGCTTCTTCGTTGATCGGTCCCATCATACCTCCCAGCATGCCCATGGTCGTGTACGGTGTCATTGCATCGACGTCTATCGGTCGGTTGTTCGCAGCCGGTGTTGTTCCGGGATTTCTCATGGCTGTAGCACTTGCCATCATGGTCTTGGCTCTGCATGACCGTTGGCACTGCCCACGTGGAACCAAAACCACCTTCTTGGAAAAATTCAACGCCTCAAGGAAAGCCTTCCTGTCGTTGATGACTCCCGTGATCATCCTGGGTGGAATCTTCTCAGGTTATTTCACCCCGACAGAAGCAGCTGCAGTTGCCTGTCTCTATGCATTGCTGCTGGGGATTTTTTATAAGGATATCGACCGGAAGAGTTTCATGAAGGCTGTTAGGGAATCCATGGTCACATCCGTGCAGGTGTTGATCATTGTTGCCTCCGCCGCATTGTTCTCCAATATCTTGGCTCGGGAACAGATTCCTCAGAAGCTCATGCTCGTAGTCCAGCAGTCAAGCATGTCTCCCTGGATGATCATCCTGTTGATCAACGTGCTCCTTCTGATAGTAGGGCTCTTCATGGAAACGATCGCATCGATCAACCTGTTGGTTCCTGTCTTGTTGCCGATTGTCGTCTCTTTGGGAATGGATCCGGTCCAGTTTGGTATCGTCATCATATTGAACCTGGTGATCGGGACCCTCACACCTCCTTTCGGAACAGTCCTCTTCGTTCTAAGCGGAGTCGCTGAAGTTTCGGTCGAAAAGGTGGCCAGGACAGTCATGATCTTCCTTCCTCCACTGTTGCTGGTCCTCGCTCTTGTCAATATATTCCCACAACTCTCGCTCGCCTTGCCAAACATGTTCTTCGGAATCCAATAGTCTGTACCGGCTTGAATCCACTTGCCCCTGCAATTGCGGGGGCAAGCTTGTCTATCTTGGTTCGCGATAGTTTCCTCAAGCTTGGGGAAACTGCATATTCTCTGTATACAATATATCCATAGCATTGGGTAAATCATTGATTTTGTTCGTATAAAGTACTGTTTTTTAGGAAAATGATGTGCTGTATAGCACGTTTTCAATTGATGGATAAAGCAGCGACCGATTGTAAGGTTGTATCAATAAATAAATATAGAGAAACAAATAAGAAAAATTCCCCAATAAAATGTGAAACTAATGAAAATAAATATTGACAGGTGGGGAATCGGTGTTAAGATATAGTATACTATATACAAAGGAGCGTATATGAAGCGTTTATTAGTAGCGATTCTAATTGTGTGCATGGCCAGTGCTATGGTGTTTGCACAGGGTGGGGAAGAGAAGCCGGCAGAGAAGGTTTCGATGAATATCCAGCACAACTTGCCACAGACCGAAACCTGGCAGGTCGGTTTCGAGTACATCCGTGCCGAGATGATGAAGCGATATCCTGAACAGATCGATTCGAAGATCTATCCCAACGGACAGTTGGCAAACAACAACTGGGCGACAATTTTCGAACAAACTCAGGAAAATGTTGTGCAGATGGCTTGTGAATCACAAGTTACCCTTGCCAGCCTTGTTCCCGAATTGTTTGCGTTGAGCACACCCTTCATGTTCGAGGACATGCAGCACGTGTTGCGTTTCATGGCTGAAAAGCCCTCGTTCGTCGACGACTGGTTCGCCAAGCTCGAGACAAAGAACCTCAAGGTCATCGCCTACTGGCCACGTGCTCCCCGTCAGTTGTTGAACTCCGTTCGCCCGATCATCGTGCCGAAAGATATCGAAGGCATGCGTTTCAGGGTTCCTGCAATGGATCTGTTCGTAACGACATTCCAGGCCATGAAGGCGAATCCGGTTCCCCTTCCGTCAGGCGAAATCTACACAGCCATGCAGCTCGGAACAGTTTCCGGTGAAGACAATGCCCTTTCCACACAGTATTCGACCCGAACCTATGAACAGGGCAAGTACATCAACGTTTGGAACTACATGGGCGATGGTGTCTTGGTTGTGGTCAACAAGGATTGGTTCGACGGACTGTCAGCCGGCTTCCAGAAAGACCTCCTCGAAGTTGCGGCCGCATCCACTGAAGTCGTGTTGAAGAGCACGATCGAACGGGAAAAGATCGCACGCGATGCAATGGGAAAGGCTGGAATCCAGTTCACGGATTTCACTGCCGAGATGAAAGAGCCCTGGAGAGCCCTCATGGGTCCTGCATACGACGCTATCAAGAAGACCATTGGCGCAGCCGCTTGGGATGAATTGGTGAGAGTCGCCGATGCAACCAGATAATGGTTTCGTGATCTGAAAAGAAGTTTTCAGGATGCTCCGTTCCAACGGGGCATCCTTTTGCCATGATTGGCAAAAAAGGTGTGCAGGAATGGAAAAAAAAACATTGGGTTTCAAGTATTTTCTTAAAAATCCCGAATATGCGATAGCATCAGCGTTTTTAGGGATAATTCTGATTTCATCCCTCATGCAGGTACTGAACCGGCTGATTCCCGGTATGAAGGCTCCCTGGACATTGGAGTTGATCACCTATGTGTTCGGTGGCCTCATTTGGATCGGGATTGCCCTCGCGATACACGATGATTCGCACGTTGGAATACGCAGTGTGTATCAGAAGTTTCCGAAGAAAGCCAGGAAGGTCCTCAAGGTTGTCCATCTGGTTCTGTTCGGAATCATGATCTGCATTTTCGGGTATCTGGGATTGATGGCTTTGATGAGCTACGCACGACGGGGCCAGACCACACCGGCTTTGCATGCTCCCGTATGGTTGATGCGTTCTCCCATCGTGATCGGGGCAGTGATATCCGTCTACCGATTGATTGAAAGGATTGTCATGGTCTTTAGGAACAAGGACCCCGAATTCATATATGATATCCCTGTTGGACTCGAAGACCTGGGGATCGAAGAGTTGATCCGGGAAGGATTCATCAAAGAAGGAGACGTGAAATGATACCGGTAATGAGTTTGACAGTATTTGGTCTTGCGGTGTTCCTGCTTCTCCTCGGGACTCCCGTGTTCGTATCGATCGGTTTGGCGAGTGTCATGACCATTATCATACACAATCCGGTTCCACTGATTTCGATTCCCCAGCTCATGTTCTCCGGAACAGAGTCCTATGTGCTTGTCGCAATTCCCCTGTTCGTGCTCTCGGGTGTATTGATGGAATCGACCGGTGTGGCCAAGAAACTCATCGATTTTGCGAAGGCTGGAGTCGGTTGGGCAAGAGGCGGCTTGGGAGCATCCAACGTTGTCGCCAGTTTTATTTTCGGTGGTATGTCCGGTTCCTCGGTTGCCGATACGGTAGCTTTGGGAACGATCCTGATCCCCGAAATGGAAGCCGACGGTTATGACAAAGGGTATTCGGCCGCAATAACCGCATTGTCCTCAACCCTTGCGGTTATCGTTCCTCCGAGTATTCTCATGGTCATTATTGGTGCTGTCTCCGAGTTGTCCGTCTCGTGGTTGCTGATCGGCGGTTTGGGGCCTGGTGTGTTATTGACTTCGGCAATGATGATCCAGAACTATTTTATCTGTCGTAAGCACAAATATGGTTCAGTGAAGAAATTCTCATTCCGTGCCCTCTGGGATTCATTTCGGGTGGGGATATGGGCGTTGGGTGCACCGGTAATCATTATGCTGGGTATCATGACCGGTTTCGTCACTCCCACCGAATCGGGTGGCCTTGCGGTTGTCTATACGATCATCATCTCGGTGTTCTTCTACAAATCCTTGAAGAAGGGTGTTATCTACAAGTCGCTGATCTCTGCAGCCCGGTTGACTGCCGCGGTTGTCGCTATTATCGGATCTTCGTCGATTTTCACCTTTATCCTCACCTTCGAAGGTCTTCCCCAGATAGTGGCGGGTTTCCTGTTGGGAATCACCACCAACCAGCTGGCGATATTCCTTATGATCAACGTCTTCTTGTTGATCATGGGCATGTTCCTGGATGCAGGGGTAGCGATCATAGTCATGGCGCCGATCCTGTTCCCGGTTGCGGCCGCTGTCGGAATCCATCCGATCCATTTTGCGGTCGTATTCGTGTTGAACCTTGCGATCGGTATGGTGACCCCGCCGTTCGGGGTGTGTCTGTTCAGTACCTGTAATGTCGCGAAGATGGAAATGGGACAGCTGATCAAATCGGCGTTGCCCCTGTACCTGTCGATGTTGGCGGTCTTGTTGCTTGCCACACTGATTCCTGGAATCGTATTGTGGATACCTACGTTGACTCTCGGTTGATCAAAGTAAAGTAATTATAGGAGATAGGAAAATGAAAGGATTGGTGAAGTTCGACAAGGGCCCGGGGAATATGGAGATCCGCGAAATCGCGGAACCGGTAGTACAGCCTGGACTGGTCAAGATCGAAGTCAAGGCCGCAGGTATCTGCGGATCCGACATCCATATCTTGCATAGCGATATCGCGATTCCCGTACGGCCACCTGTGGTGACGGGACATGAATTTTCCGGTGTGGTCACCGCTGTCGGTGAAGGTGTCACGACCTGCAAGGTCGGGGATCGGGTCACCAGCGAGACCGCCTATGCCTATTGCGGCAAGTGCCACAACTGCAAGACAGGACGGTACAACCTTTGTGATGAACGGAGGACTTTGGGTTATTGGTTCAATGGTGCATTCGCCAAATACACCGTCGTACCCGAGGACCGCATCCATCTGTTGACCGACTCCATCTCGTTTGAGGAGGCGGCACTACTCGAGCCGGCGGCGTGTGTAACACATGCGGTCATGGATCTCGCCACCATTCAAGCTGGCGATGTGGTACTCGTCTCCGGTCCAGGAGCTGTTGGACTTATCGCCATGCAGGTTGCGAAGGCCCACGGGGCATTCGTAATCGTCTCGGGTACCAGTGTGGATGCGGATCGGCTCGCATTCGCGAAAAAGCTCGGTGCAGACAGGATTGTCGATGTCACCAAGGAAGATGTGCTGGCCGTTGTGAAATCGCTCACCCATATGGGCCGCGGTGCCGATGTGGTCTTGGAGTGCTCGGGTTCGGGTCGCGCAACCGCAACGGGTATCGAAGCGGTTCGAAAGCAGGGACAATTCGTCCAGATCGGGCTTGCCGGCAAACCGTTCGAATTGAATTTCGACAGGATTTGCTACAAGGAGATCAAAGTAACCGGATCCCTTGGTTCGGTATGGACCGCATGGAACAATGCGATCAAGCTTGTCGAGGCAAAGAAACTCAATCTCAAGGATTTGGTAAGCCACACCTTCTCGTTGGACGAATGGGAGAAGGGTTTCGATGTGTTCGAGAAGAAGCAAGGGCTGAAAGTGCTCTTCAAACCTGAATAGTTTATAATATAAGGAAAAAATAATGGAAAGCTTGAAAGGAATGGCAGCAATTGTTACCGGATCGGCACAAGGAATGGGCAAGGGTATCGCTATGGTGCTTGCCCAGCGTGGTGTAGATGTTGCGATCTGCGATGTCAAACAGGATGTCTTGGAGGCCACTGCGAAGGAAATCCGTGAAGCCACCGGGAGAAGAGTCATTACCGGAGCCTTCGATATCACCGACGAGTCAGCTGTGAAGAAGTTTGTCGGTGAGGTTGAATCAGGCTTCGGTAAGATCGACATTTTGGTCAACAATGCGGGCATCCACCCGCTGAAGCCGATCGAAGAAATCGAAAGCAAGGAATGGGACTTGGTGTTCGCTGTCAATGTGAAGGCCTCGTACTATTTCTGCAAGGCGATTCTTCCTGGTATGCGCAGTCGGAAATTCGGCAGGATCATCAGTATTTCCAGCGAAGCGGGAAAGAATGGTGGAACTGTCGCTGCACTCCATTATGCAGCATCCAAGGGAGCTGTCCTCGCATTCGTGCGGAATCTTGCCCAGCAAGTAGGTGCCGACGGTATTACAGTCAATGCGATTGCTCCTGGAAGGATTGCGACCGCCATGTCGAGCGCCGTCAGCCCCGAAGAGAACCAGAAGTTCATCAACAACAGCATCACGAAGAGTCTCGGAAAGCCCGAGGATGTCGCCTATGCCGTTTGTTATCTCGCCAGTAGGGAAGCCGCATTCGTCACCGCCGAGACCATGATGGTCAACGGCGGAACACTGCGCGACTGATCGCATATCGGCATAAGGAGCAAGAGACAATGCATATAGGAAAGTCGGTCGGCATACAGATGACACTCCCCATCGGATATGAATCCGATGCGGAGTTTATTGAAAGATTGGAAGCATTGCGGGACACCGGATGCGATCACGTCGAATTGAATATCGCGTATCCCGAAGAGGTCGAACCTACGCGGATCCAAGGTTTCTTGGGGAATTTTGGATTGCGATGCACCAACTATGCGACCGGCGGACTGTATCCGGGAAAGAAGACTTCGCTGTCACACTTCGATGAGAAGGTGCGTACTGAATCGATAGCATCCATCAAGAAGGTGATCCGCTATTGCTCCGAGGCCGGTTTCACCGGACTCATCCTGGGATTCGCCCAGGGAAACGACACCGCGGATAGGACTCTGGCCCGGAAATTGTTTGCCGACTCGTTGGCCCAATTGGTGCCGGTTGCCCAGGACGCGGGTGTTGTTATCGTAGTCGAAGCCTTGAACAGGTTTATATCGAATGTCTGCAATCTCATTGAGGATACTGTTGAAATGGTATCGCCGTATCCGCGCAAGGCAGTAGCTGTGTTGCCGGATACCTACCATATGAATATCGAAGAGGTGGATATGGCCTTGCCCTTGATCAAGCATGCATCATGGTTCAATTCCATCCACTTTTCCGAAAACAATCGCTATTTTCCCGGTTTGGGTGCGGTCGATTTCCAACAGGTCTACCGTGCGCTCGAATCGGTGGGTTTTGCCGGAACCTTGACAATCGAAGGAAACGTGAAGCATTCCTTCATTCCTGAATTACGGGGAAGTGTCGGGCTTATCAAGTTGTTGGAAATGAATGAGAACCTGTATGCAGGACGTGCATGACAGCGTTGAATAGGAGAATTGATCATGGATTTGCAATTGAAGGGAAAGGTTGCCATTATCACCGGTGGTGCTGATGGAATCGGGTTTTGTGCGGCGCAACTGCTTGCTGCCGAAGGTGCGATCGTAGTCTTGGCCGATATCCAGGAAGGACGGGCAAGTCAGGCTTCCGCCGACTTAAATGCGACAGGAGCCCAATCCATCGCAGTGGGTGTCGATGTCCATGACGAATCCTCGGTCAAACACATGGTGGACACAGTCGTCGAGCGTTTCGGAAAAGTCGATATCCTGGTGAACAATGCCGGAATCGGGTATTTCAAAACGATGGACGAGGAGACGATGGACGAGTGGCACAAGGTTCTCGATATCAATCTTACCGGCGTGCATCTTTGTACCAGGGAAGTGTTCAAGCATATGAAAGCCCAGAACAGTGGCCGTATCGTTTCTGTTGCCTCGCTTGGAGGTCAGATCGGTGGCATGAAGGTTACTCCCGGTTATGTCGCTTCGAAAGCAGGAGTCGTGGGACTTACAAAATCCTATGCCCGCAATGGAGCGAAATATGGCATCACCGCCAACGCGGTGGCTCCTGGCCCAACCGAAACGAATATGGCAAAAGGTCGGTATTCGGCCGATACCACGATGCTCGGTAGACTCGCAGAACCCATGGATGTCGCCAAAGTGATCCTGTTCTTGTCCTCGACGCTTGCCGATTATCTGACTGGCGTGACGGTGGATGTGAATGGTGGAGCATTGATGCGCTGATTGCGCACTGGGGAGAAGATATCCATGAGTACTACATTTAGGGACAGTTCCTGGGATCGCGATGGTGTCATAGCAGGTATACTCGATCCTGTCCGGATTCCCCGGATGGCTCGGGTCAGGCAGCTGTTCGATGATACACGGGTGGACGATATCCCGAAGGCTATAGAAGCACAGTTCGACAAACCCGAGATTGCCAAGACGATCAAGAAGGATGCGTCGATTTCGATTACCGCAGGAAGCAGGGGTGTCGCGAATATTCCTGTGATTATCCGCGAGGTTGTCAGGAATGTGAAGCGCCTGGGTGGGAACCCGTTCGTTATTCCAGCCATGGGAAGCCATGGTGGAGCGACAGCCGCGGGCCAGAAGGAGATGTTGGAAGGCTTGGGTGTCACCGAGGAATTTGTCGGTGCTCCCATACGCTCCACTATGGAGACTGTCCAGATAGGTATCAATGTCGACAACAAGCCGGTGTTGATCGATGCCTATGCGGCCGCATCCGATGGTATCATCGTCGTAGGCCGGGTAAAACCCCACACGGCATTCCGCGGAGAATATGAGAGCGGACTGTACAAGATGATGGCGATCGGATTGGGAAAACAGAAGGGTGCTGAAGTCTGTCATGCGGAAGGATTCGGACGCATGGCCCATAACGTCGTGGCATTCGGCAATACGATCTTGAACAATGCTCCGATCCTGTTCGGTTTGGCGATTCTCGAGAATGCATTCGACGATACGGCGATTATCGAGGCGGTTGCGCGAGAAGCGATCCCCACCCGGGAACCCGAGTTGCTGGACAAGGCACGTACCCTCATGCCGGCGATCGGCATACAGGATATCGACATCCTCGTCGTCGATAAGATTGGCAAGAACTTCAGCGGCGACGGTATGGATCCGAATATCACAGCGACCTACTGTACTCCGTATGCCTCTGGCGGACCAACCGTACAGCGGTATGTGGTGCTCGATTTGAGTGATGAAACCCACGGTAATGCCATGGGTGCAGGTATGGCGGAGATTGGAACGAAACGGATGTTCGATAAGATCGACTTCGATGCCGCATACCCGAACGCCTTGACCTGCACGGTCCTTATTGGTGCGAAGATTCCGGTGATCATGAAGAACGACAAGACCGCTATTCAGGCAGCGATCTTCACGTGTGTCGATATCGACAAGGACAATCCTCGTATCGTACGGATAGCGAATACCTCCCATATCGAGACGATTATCGTCTCGGAGGCATTGGCAGACGAAGTTGCGGCAAATCCCGGTCTTGAACTATTGGAGCCGTTTGGAGAAGTCGAATTCGATCTTGAAGGAAATTTGAATATCTAGGGGAGTTGAGAATGAGTACTAGCTTGAACGTACATGAACGGGTAGCGGGTGGCATAAGAAAGGAGCGTGAAGCGCTTTCAACATACAGTGTGTCAGAAATCATCGAACTGATCGAGTCTGGAAAAGTCGCACGGGCGGTAGGCCATGCATTCTATTTTTCCTCGCCGGATCTGCTGCGGGAAGTATCCGCACAGGTGGTCGAGGTGCTACAGGGTCGGACGCAGGTTCCCGAATCCCAATACATCGAATATGTGGCGTATGCAGTATCGATGGCAGTCGGTTTGGACAGCGCCCAGATCAAATGGCGCCTGATGGACCTGTTGTCGAAAAATGAGATTGCCCGGCTTGCAGGTCTGTATCGGAATCTTGTCGCGGGTGTGAAGAACGGTTCTGTTGAAGTAGACGGATACCTTGCGGTACTTGCCCAGGAAGTCCATGACCGCTACGTGACCGAAGCCCGATCGAAGGAAGATGCGATTGCTGCGAAAGAAAAGGTCCTTGCCGGGACTTTGTCCGATTATGTCGACATGATGATCGACGAGGTACACAATTCCAATCTGTACGCCTACACCATGGGACTTGATTCAACGATCGATACCGAAACGGTTTGGGGTAATGATTTTGGAGCATTCCTCCAGTTCGCACTCTGGTGCGGTGCTTCCTTCCAAACAACCAATCCGCCTCTGGTCAACATGGCGTGGGACTTGGATCCCGCCCTTTGGACAAAACGTGTCGCCGCTGTATATGCGTCCCTCGACCTTTCGGCGATCGATGCCGGACAGATGACGGACGATGAGAAGAAAGTTGCAATCCTCACCTATACGATCGTCGAACACAGTTGCCAGTTTGTCAGGGACCTATACCTGTTCTCCGAAGGAACGTTGGGCTTTGTCTGCTACCAGGTCAATCCGAACCATCATGGGAATACACAAAAGATGGTCGATGAAGTCTCCTTCGTGCATGCCGTCATGGCTCAACGTCTTGGAAATGGGTATGAACCTAACATCTCATTCAAGGTTCCGGGAACCTATGCGGCGCTGCTTGCCGCCAAGGCAATCGGCAAGATGGGTATTTCCTTGACCATCACCCTCTCGTTCGGTGTATTCCAGGCAATGGAATTCGGCAAAGTCTTTGCCGTCAGCACTGCTGCGGTCAACTCTGTCGTTATCATGAACGGCCGCCTGGCTTTCCCTGTACGTGACCAGTTGCTTGCCGAACACCCCGAGATGAAGGACCAGTATGTAGAGTCTGCGAAGTGGGTGGGAGTGGATGTTACCAGACACCTGTATGAAGGACTCTATTCGAGTGTCGAATCGGGCGGCTTGGGACTTGATCCGAAACGTGTGCGGATCATGAACGCGTCGTTGCGCATCTACGGTCTTGAGATTCCCGATGTCATGGAAATCTGGGGTTCCCCCAGTATCACGATTTTCCCAAATGTGCGACACGCACTGGATTTGAAGGCACGGGATTTCGATTGCAATGCTGTACGGCGGCCAATCGAAGCATCCGTTCGGAATGCGAATGCCGAAAGCGAGATATTCAGGCAATCATGGTACTTCGATGGCGACGACACGGCATATGCGCCTGCATCGCAATTGGTCTTGGCGGATACCGAACCCGAGGTCATAACCACATGGGTTCCGATTGCCGAGACTTTGAGCCAGTTCTTGGGTTCGTATGCGAGTACCAAGGCACTGATCGGGTTTATGAGCTAAAGGAAGAGAGGAACATATCATGGCAACATATTCATTTGGGAAACTACAGATCGATCCTGCTACCAATCCTTCGGTTTTGGACACGGGAACATGGGATACCGAGAAGATCGCATCGCTTTGCAAGAAGCTTCCGGCTTCGTTTTATGAAGAGATCGTCCAACGGTCGAATGGAAGGCAGACGGATCCGAATCCGGTGGCACAGGAAATCGCTTGCCATACCTCGAGTGTGGCAATGCACGGTGGAGCCGTCTATGGGATGCTCGAATTCGCCGACAAGCAGACGGCATTCGTGATGATCGGATCCGAAGTGCAGGATATCCTCGACCAGGCAATCCTCACTACAAACGGTCCGGACAACAAGAAAGTGGTTGTTTACCCCACTACTGCACGCAACTTGCATGCCTATACCCGCCGTATCAATATCCGCAAGGGACCGAAGGCATTGGGCGCGATTCCACGGCTGGGTATTGGTGTCAGACACTCGAAAACCGTCTGGCCCGGAATTATGAACGCGATGTACAAAGGCGACTTCTCTGCGAACAGCATCCAGAATTCTGTCCGTGAGCTCCATCTGCTCGATACGCTTGTCTCGGGAACGCCTTCCAGGGTGAACCATTTGTTCAGCTTTGGACCAGTCAAGGAGGGGCATACCGGAAGCACGTTCGAGGGTTTGTATACCCAAGGTGTTATTGAGGCGATCAAGTACCCTGAGTTCCTCAGGTATGGAGCCGATGCCGACCACCTTCAGGTGAAACGTGGAAGCGAAGGTATCGAACGGACCAAGAAGTTCATCGAAGCCGCACGCTATTACTCCTTCTATACCTTGGATGTCTCCGATATTCTCGATTACGCTTCACTCACCACCTTCTCCAGCAAGCAATCGTTGGAGTATCTCGAAAGTTGTATTCCAAACCAGGCTTTGCGTTCCGATGTCCTGTGGTACCACAAGAAGAAGAAGAGCCTTGGAAAACAGTATCTCCAGTTGGATGAAGGCCAGATCGGGCGATTCGTCGGAAAATACTGGCATGCACTCGATGCGATAGAGAAGTTGTACCAGTATATCGATACATTGAAGGACGGGGAGGCATACGATCTCGAATTGAGCATCGACGAGAATCCACCTCATGTGAAGACCTTCGATACAATCACCACACCTGCCGAATTGTTATTCCTTGTGGACGAGATTCGCAGACGAGGTCTGCCTATCACACACCTTGCGCCAAACTTTGGTGTCGAGAAGGGCGTCGATTACCGAGGTGCCGATGGGTTTGACATGTTCGAACAGCGGGTAGGGATTCTTCACAAGATAGCATCGGAAAACAATATGATGCTCGATTGCCACTCGGGTGATGACTTGAGCAGGGAGACCAGACGACTGTTCAAACGGGCGACCCGTGGTAATATCCACTTCAAGATTTCTCCCTCCCTGCAATCCTTGGTTGGTGAGGTCGTGGAAAAGGTCGAGCCGGAGTTCTTCCAATTCTGGTGGAAAGACACACTCAGGCACACGAAGGAACTGGCAGAGATCGGTGTTCCTTTCGCAATCCATTCGTTGAATTTGGTGAAGTGGGCGGGGGAAATGGACAAGCCCTCATCAAAACACCTGTTCTTCAAGGAGTTCTGTTATGCGACCTTGGGCGAGCGAGATGAACTCGGGCAATTTGTCCATCGTGACAAATTCTACTCGTTCTCATCCGATTTCAAGAACGAAATGGATGCGGTCATGGAACAAAGGATTCTCGAGGTTGCGGGAGATTTGTTCGAACCAAAGATTTCTCTCTAGTCCTGCCTGTCCATCGACCGGGTTTCTGGTCGGTGGACAGCAGTATGATTTACTCTTGCAGGATTTCTTGAAAATGGCATATGATTTCAGGGCATAACAATATGAGTGCTTATAAGGTAGGGGACATACTATGATAACGACCAAGCGGACTCAGAAATCATCGGTACTCTTGCGACAATACTTGTGTGATGAAGTGACACGCATCATCAAGTTGAGGATATTCAATCTTGAGTATCCGCGCGGAAGCCGTTTGTTGGTCGAATCGTTGGCCCAAGACTTGAATGTGAGTATGACCCCTGTGCGTGAAGGCTTGAAAAGTCTGGTCGCTGAAGGACTTATTGTATATGACGGTAAAAGTTATTCAGTCTTCAATCCTACCGAGAAGGAAATTGCCGATATCTTCAATATACGGAGAATGCTTGAAAGGCTTTCCGCATCTTTGGCTGCACGACATATGGAAGAGGCTGACTTGACCTACCTGTTCGGCATGTATCGGCGTGACGATGTCCACCGGTATATGGGTGAACAGTCCGAGCTGATCAATGTGGATAAGATTTTCCATTCCAAGATTCTCGAGGGTGCAGACAATCCCCGCTTGGCGAACATGCTTGAATCGGTTGAGGAACAATGTTGGCTCATCAGGGCCTGGTGCTATGCGCAGGTTTTCCCCAAGTGGTATGTCGAGCGGACTATCGAAGAACACTTGAACATCTTGCATGCCATAAAGGCGAGGGATGAACAATCGGCCGGGGCAGCTATGGAACAACATATAGCCAATGGCGAGGAGCGGACGTGGGAAGCCCTGAGGAATAGTGCCATGCTCTTTCCCGCAGTGTAATAGCAAGTCATGTAGAAAACTATAATAGATAGCATGAAGTATGCATATTATTTTGACATATTGTATACTGTATAATATAATAATCGAGTATAGTGGATCTCTTCGGGAACGGTGCAGTTGGCCCCGATTCCGGGAAAAAGGCCGTTTAAGGAGGCTTGGATGTCTGAAAAGAAGATCGTGCGTTCAATGAATGATCTTGTGCTGGGTGTCTTGTCGATAATACTAGCTATTTATTTATTGACTAGTAAGAATATAGTTAAGAATGATGTCGCTACAGGAGCCGGCGGGCCGTTCGCGCAGGCTGGGACGTATGTAGATTTGCTTGCCGGTATACTCCTGATATTGGCAGCAGTGCTCGTTATCAAGTCGTTCAATTTCAAGAAAACGGACAATGTGACGGGATTTACTTTTCTTTGGAACAAGGAAATTGTGATTACAGCGATTTCATTAATATTGTATACAATTTTATTGCCAATCATTGGTTTCACGATAACCACATTGGCACTCCTGTTGGTGCTTGTCACGGTGTTCTCTACCAAGGAAATCACAAGGGGCGAACGGAAGCTGACGAAAGCGGAAAGGAAAAAAGTACTCTTGCTGTCAGTTGTCTTTTCCTTGGTGATGCTCCTGGTGATCTATGTCGTCTTTTCAGTTTTGTTGAAAGTGACACTGCCTTAGTCGGTGTCATGAAAAAATACATCTTGGAGGATTTCTCATGAAGAAATTACTGTTCGCCGTACTGTTGGTGGCTCTTGCACTCCCAGTATTCGCTGCTGGTCAGGCAGAAACTGCAACTGCCCAGTACCCGAAGGAACCTGTTCAGGTTATCATTCCGTATGCACCTGGTGGTGGTTCGGATATCCTTACCCGCGCTATCATGAAGTATATTGAAATGCCCCAGCCTCTGGTTGCAATCAATATCGATGGAGCTGCTGGTATGATCGGTGCCATGCAGGCCTACCATGCTCCGAACAAGGGTTACAATATCCTTGCCCACAATCCCATGGACGTTGTTTCCTACTCCCTGAGCGGACAGACCGAGATCGAGCTCTGGGATGAATTGGAAACCATCTGTTTTGTTGTCGACGACTTCAATGTTGTCTCGACGAACAAGCAGAGTGGATGGAAGAGCTTGGAGGAAGTTGTTGCTTATGCCAAGGCCAATCCTGGCAAAATCAAGTGGGGCATGTCCGGTTCCCAGACCGTCAATGCTGCTGACACCGTTCGCGTTGTCGAAGCTCTCGGTTTGACCGACTATGTCACACTCGTTCCCTACGATGGTGGCGCGGCTTCAAAGACAGCCCTGATGGGTAACCATATCCAGGTCGAGACTAACTCCAGTGCCGATATCCGTACCTCGGTTGCCTCTGGCGATACTATCCCCCTCATGGTGATCAGTTCCTATCGTGCGAAGGCTCTCCCTGAAGTACCGACCACACTCGAGAAGGGTATCAATGTCACCACCAGCAAGCCACGTGGCTACTATGCACCTCCGGGAACACCGAAAGAAGCGATCGACTATTTGGCTGCAGCGATGAAGAAGGTTGTGGACAATCCCGAATTCGTAAAGACCGTTGCAGGTCTTGGATTGGAAGCAAACTTTGTCGATGGCCAGACTGGTCATGACAAGGTCGCGAAGTGGGTCGAAGAGTTGAAGCCCGTATTCGAAAAGCTTTCTGCCGGAAACAAATAACCAATTGTCTTATACACCCCATGGGGAAATATCCCTGTGGGGTACTTATGGATACACGTACCTGATTCACAGTCAGGTATTTACGAATTTGTATGTACAGTGATCTGTAACAGAAGAAGCTTGGAACTGGGCGTGGAATATCTGGTATCGATCGGCCCATGCCAAGCGGGAATGAGGATGTTGCGGACCACAAGGAGAGGGTGACTACCAATGGAAGCTATCATCATTGGATTTCAAACAGTTTTTTCCGACCCGATCACATTGCTGCTCATGCTGGCGGGAGTCTTCATGGGTGTCGTCTTCGGATCGATCCCCGGCCTCACAGCAACTTTGGGGGTAGCCCTGGTAATCCCGTTCACGTTTACGATGACCGCTGTCCAAGGCTTGTCATTATTACTGGGGATCTATGTCGGGGGAATTAGCGGGGGATTGATCACGGCGATGCTTATCAATATTCCCGGGACTCCGTCTTCGATCGTCACATGTTGGGACGGGTACCCCATGGCAAAGAAATTTCCGGGGGAAGCTCTTTCCATCGGAGTCTTCGCTTCACTGGTTGGAGGTCTGTTCTCCTCCATGGTCCTATTCAGCATTGCCCCGCAGTTGGCAAAGGTCTCGCTGATTTTTGGGCAATGGGAATATTTTGCTGTTGCTGTCATGGGCATGGCAATAGTTGTCGCCATGGTGAGTGACGATATCATCCGTGGGTTGATTGGTGCTGTTATCGGTGTGCTGCTTGCCGCGGTGGGTATGGACAATATCACTGGTGTTTCGCGCATGACATTTGGGAACTGGCAGCTTACCGGGGGAATCTCCATGACAGCCCTCATGATGGGACTGTTCGCAATCAGGGAAATCATGGACCAAACCATCGATCTGCACAATGTAAAGGAAAAGATGGCCATTGGGCGTATTTCTCTTATGCCCCCTTGGAAATACTTGAAGGGAACAGGGAAATCGCTGGGTATAGGAAGTGTATTCGGATCGCTGATAGGTATTCTTCCCGGAATAGGCCAGAACGCCGCCACCATACTCGCCTACAATCAGGCCCGCAAGGTTTCCAAACATCCGGAAAAGTTTGGACACGGTTCGCCGGAAGGTATTTGTGCTTCGGAATCCTCGAACAACGCGGTCAACGGTGGTGCATTGATTCCACTGGTCACACTCGGTATACCTGGGGACCAGGTGACAGCTGTGCTGATTGGTGGCCTCATGATCCACGGCCTGCAGCCGGGACCATTGTTGTTCACCCAGAATCTTGATATTTCGGGTTCCATCATGGTGCTCTATTTCGTAGCGAATATCGTGATGTATATCATGATGTTGGGGTTGATGAAGTTGTTTGTGCGGATAATCAACGTGAAGTTATCGTTATTGTTTCCCGCACTGATCGTATTTTGTGTCATTGGTGTCTTCACTTTGAACAATAGGATTTTCGATGTGTGGATTCTGGTGATTTTCGGTCTTTTCGGTTACATACTCAAGCAATTGAATGTCGACTTGGCTCCAGTTATCCTTGGGTTCATTCTGGGACCGCTGGTCGAACGGAACCTGCGTACTGGTTTGGTTTCATCCAATGGACAATTCAGCGCTATTTTCGAACGGCCTATCGCGGTGGTTTGTTTGGCGATAGCTTTCATATTTCTCTTGTACCCGGTCGTTAGCAATGCAATCGGCAAATACCGGTCGCGAAAGGTAGCCGCGGAACACGAGTAGCCACCTGGACTTTTGATGGGTATCTTGAACTTATATACCGGGTTGGTCGGTTGCAATAGTTGGGATTTTGTCGCATAATGCAGGTACATTATTGTGTACTGTATACGAGATACAATATTTAATACGAGGGAATCGATTTCCTTCGGAAGGAGCCGGATTTGGACGATACATTGAAGTCTTTGCTGGCAGAAAAAAAAGGGCAATCCCTTTCTGCTGTGGAATTGGCCGCGTTGGCTGCAGGCTTTCGCCTCGAAATGTTCGATGTGCTGCACTCGCGGGGAACTGGACACTGGGGAGGAGCTTCCTCTGCTGCTGAAATAACTACATCGCTGTACTTCAATAGGATGAAAGTCGATCCGAGCAATCCTGCATGGGAAGATCGGGACAGGTTCATTCTTTCCAAGGGACATGCATCGATGAACCTCTATACCATTCTGGCCTACAAGGGTTTCTTCTCCCCTGAAGATCTGCCTGGGTTCAGAACCTTGGGATCCCATTTGCAGGGACACCCCAGCATGAAGAAGACCCCTGGTGTCGACATGTCGACCGGTGCTTTGGGGCATGGTCTTTCGATTGGTGTGGGAATGGCTTTGGCTGCCCGTCTGTCTGGAAAGAAGCACTGGACATACGTGCTTTCCGGTGAAGGCTGTCTGAACGAGGGACAAACTTGGGAGGCTGCCATGATGGCTGCAAAGTATCGTCCTGAACGCCTAGTCTACATGATCGACTACAACGGTGTCCAGCTCGACGGTACTTCCAACGATATCATGCCCCTCAATCCCCTTGCCGACAAGTTCAAGGCTTTCGGTTGGAATGTTGCTCCGAAACTTTATGATGGGCACGACATGAAGTCGTTGCTTGAATCGTATGATTGGATGGATAGCGATGACGTATGGCCGAAAGCTGTCATTTACCAGACAGTGAAAGGCAAGGGTGTATCGTTCATGGAAGGCAAGAGCGCCTGGCATGGTGCACCGATCGATGTTGATAGTTATGCAAAAGGACGCCCCGAGTTGTTGGCGGACATTGAGAAGAAGGAGGCCGCCCTATGAGTGTTGCCATGAGAGATGCTTTCGGCGCAAAACTTGCCGAACTTGGGAAAACCAATGATAAGATCGTGGTCTTGGATGCGGACGTATCCTCGAGTACAAAATCCGCGATTTTCGGGAAAGCTTTTCCGGACCGTTTCTTCAATGTCGGTGTGGCAGAAGCCAACCTGGTGGGTGTCGCGGCAGGACTTGCAACAGCCGGGTACCATCCGGTGGTAAACGCTTTCGCGATTTTCCTGGCGTTGAAATCGACCGACCAGATCAGGAATGTATTCTGTTACAACCACCTGCCGATCGTAATTGCCGGGGCCTACGGCGGATTGAGCGATTCTTTCGATGGCGCAAGTCACCAGTCCATTACCGACATCGCAATCATGCGTGCAATGCCCAACATGGAAGTGATTGTACCTGCGGATTCCCGACAGGCTGAACTCGCACTCGAGTATGCATTGCAGCAGAATACCCCTGTGTATATCCGGCTCAACCGGAATGCCATGCCTAGCGTGCCGGAACCCGCTGACTTCGCTTCCAAGAAAGTCATTGTTCTGAAAGAGGGCAAGGATGTGACGGTAGCAGCGAACGGTATCACTGCCGCTATGGCGAACGATGCCGCGGCATTGCTGGCCGCAAAGGGTGTGGATGCCGAGATCCTTTCGATTCCATTCGTGAAACCGTTGGACGGAGACGGATTGGCCGCATCGGTCGCAAAAACCGGCAATCTTGTTACTGTCGAGGAGCACACGGTGGTAGGCGGCTTCGGAAGCGCCTGTTTGGAAGTACTCGCAAAAAGAAAGATGACCTATGCCTTCGATGCGATCGGTATTGAAGACCGTTTTACCGAGACTGGTCCGTATGATGAATTGTTGGCTACCTATGGACTGAGTGCCGAAAGTATCGCCGACAGGGTCATGAAGTTGTTGAACAAGTAGTAGTAAAGGAGTTAAGTATGGATGCTTCAATCAAGAAAGCATATGATTTGTTGAAAGCGTGGAAGGGTGATTCGTATATTTTCGGTTTGGATGTTCTCGACCAAGTCGGTGCAGCCGCGGCCAAATATGGCAAGAATGCCCTTGTGGTATCGAACACCACATACCTGAAGCCGGTTGCAGACCAGGTTGTTGCTAGCCTCAAAGCTGCAGGGGTTTCCCTTGCCGGTGGTGTGGTAGCACCCGATGCGAAGCCTAATGCTCCACGTGAGGACGTCTATCGTCTGGAGAGTTATATCCTTCACCACAACCCCGATGTCGTCATTGCCATCGGTGGTGGATCGTCGATCGACGCCGTGAAGGCTGCAAATGCCCTTGCCACCCTCGGTGGTGTGGTAACTCCCGAGATCGACCATTATTTCGGAACCAACGTGGTGACCGATGGTCTCGAAAAGACCGGCAGGAAGCTTCGTCCTGTGATAGCGGTGGAGACTTCCGCAAGTAGCGGCGCACACCTCACCAAGTACGCGAATATCACCGATCCTGTAATCGGGCAGAAGAAACTGATCGTCGACATGGCCGTTGTTCCGACCATTCCGGTGTTCGACTATGCCACGACAGTCAGCATGCCCCTCAGCGTTACCATCGATGGCGCCTTGGATGCCATCAGCCACACATTCGAAGTGTTCTGTGGTGCAAAGGGTGAGGCGTTCGACAAGGTGAAGGAGATTACCGCGACAGCTATCGATTTGGTCGCATCCTATGCCAAGGTACTGGTTGACGATCCGAAGAACCTCACCGCACGAGAGGCGATCGGTTTGGCTACTGATCTTGGTGGATACGCTATCATGATTGGCGGAACCAGCGGTGCCCACTTGACCAGTTTCTCCCTGGTTGACATTGTCGCCCATGGAACAGCCTGCGGTATCATGAACCCGTACTATGCTGTCTATTACAGCAAGGCTATCCAAGAGCAACTCAGGGTGGTTGGTGCAGCGTTCGCACGACACGGGTACATCAAGGCCGACCTCGATACACTCAGTGGTCGTGAACTTGCCTTGGCCGTTGCCGAAGGCATGATCACGTTCGGAAAATCGATCGGAGCACCCACCAAGCTCAGTGATCTGAAAGGTTTCACCGAGGCACATATCACCAGGGCCGTGAATGCAGCGAAGGATCCACAACTGGAGATGAAGCTGAAGAATATGCCCGTACCCATGACTGCCGCCGACGTGGATGGCTACATGGAGCCTATCCTTCGGGCTGCCGCATCCGGTGACATGTCCATGATCAAAGAGAAATAGGTAAGCATATGGAAATCACCAATCCTTTTGGAAAGAAATACGCCGACATCAAGTTGCCTGACCATACCCAGGTGGTAGGAATGAAGGTGCCCGTTCGGGTACCGAATCCTTCCGAAGCCATTCGGTATGCCTTGGATCATCCCATCGATTCCGAATCGTTGCGGACCATTGCCAGAAATCGGATGCAGGTATGCAAAAGGGAAAACGGCCGTCAAGCGACGGCGGTGGTGGTGGTTTCCGACAATACGAGACCAGTACCGTACACAGGTGAGGAGGGAATCCTTCTCCCTGTGGTTACGGTGTTGTTGGATGAAGGATACGCCGTATCCGATATCCTGGTGTTGATTGCGACAGGAACCCATAGGGCCATGACCAAGATCGAAATCGGAAAGATGATCGACCAGCGGGTCTTGGACATGGGGATTGCTGTTGTCAACCATGATTGTACCGACGATTCGATGCTCACGTATCTGGGAAATACCCGCAAAGGGACCGAGATACAGATAAACAGCAGGTATGTCGATGCCGACTTGAAAATTGCCACCGGTCTCGTGGAAAGCCATTTCATGGCGGGTGCCTCGGGTGGTCGCAAGGCGATTTGTCCCGGTCTGATCGGAGAGAAGAGTACGTTCGTATTCCATGGTGCGCCGTTCATGGCCCATGAGAATTCGCGCGATTTGAATCTTGAAGGTAATCTGGTCCATGAGGAGGCCGTGGAGGTTGCCGGGATCGCGGGAATCGATTTCCTCGTCAATGTGACGTTGGACCATAGTTTCCACATTACCGGTATCTTCACGGGAAATTTCATTTCCGCTCACCTTGCTGCGGTGGCACACATCAACGCGAGCGTGAAGGTGGTATCACCATCGGTCGATGTGGTTGTGACGCATGCGGGATTCGTTGGAATAAACCACTACCAAAGCGCAAAATGTGCGGTTGGGAGTCTCGGTATCCTGCGCGAGAATGGCTACCTGGTCATTATCGCCGATACCACTGACCAGGGAAATGTGGTAGGTGGTATCAATTATCGGACAACCTTGGCCCTTTTGAAACTCGTCGGACCTGAGAATTTCCTACGCACTATCAAAAGTGACGATTGGACATTCATTCCCGAACAATGGCAAGTGCAGATGTGGACCAAGGTATTCCAACGTATCCCGATGGACCACCTGATCTTCTATTCACCACAAATGGATGCGATCTGGTGGCCGGGGCTCCCCGGTACCGATGGTTCGAAATTCTTGGGTTCGGACGCGAACGGTTCTGAAACTTCCTATCGTACGGTTGTCGAGCAGGCTCTCGCACATATCGCGAAGAAGAGCAATAGGAAATTGGATGAACTGGATATCGCTTGGATTGCCGATGGTCCCTATGTGATTCCGGTTGCCGGGTCTCCTGAAGAAGTGGAGGAGTAAACATGAAATTCTCGTTGGCTATTGCTGGTGAAAACGCACTGGCTTCCGCATTTGTCGTATTCCGTGGGTTTTCGGAATCTATACGCAAGGCGTCCGTGCTGGGATACGATGGTATCGAGCTTGCCCTGAAAACTGCCGATGAGATTTCACGGCAAGATTTGTCTTCCTTGTTGAAAAGACATTCCATGCAGGTATCCTGTGTGTCCACGGGTCAAGTCTATGCTTCGTTGGGGTATGCCTTCACCGATACCGACGCGCAGCGTCGTGCTGAATTGAAGCGTATTTTCAAGGAATTCATCGACTTGGCTGCCGATTACGGGCAATTGGTGAATATCGGGCGGGTTCGTGGGCCGATCGGGACCAAGACTCGCGACGAGGCGGACTCCCTCTTCATCGACCTGGCTGGCGACTTGTGTACGTATGCGGCACCCAAGGGAGTCACCATGATTCTCGAGCCGGTGAACCGCTATGAGATTGACTATATCAATTCGGTGGAAGATGGCATCAGGCTGCTTCGCAAGGCGGGTATTCCCAACCTGAAGCTCATGCCCGATGTATTCCACATGAATATCGAGGATGTGGAGATCGGTGCCACATTGGCCAAGTATGTCGATGATGTGGCATATGTGCATTTCGCCGACTCGAACCGTCATGCGCCTGGAGACGGGCATCTGGATTTCGACGATGTGGTCAGCCATTTGAAATCCAGTGGGTATCCGGGCTGGTGCTCGGTGGAAATATTGCCGTATCCAGATCCTGATACCGCTGCCGGGCGGGCCATCAGGTTCTTGTCCAAGTACCGGTAAAGCACAACCGGTCGCAACGTAACGTGTAAAAGGCCATCGGGATTCCTGGTGGCCTTCACTACGCTCCAGCGAATCCACCTGCTCAGGTCGACTGCTTCCTTGTCTCTGAAATCAGGAACAGTTGGAATTCCTGAGCACTACGAAGCAATTCCGAACCGATGAAACCTTTGCGCTTTCCTCGTTTGGTGGCAAGGACCAATGTGACCGGTTCCTCTTGTGTAAACTCGAGGCGAACGCCGATCGACTGGTAGTACTTGGGATCATCATCGTCAGTGGTTAATACCTGGCAATCCGACAAGTCCTCGAATGAAAAGGTCCGGACCATCTCCTTACCGCAAAGGATACACTGCCGGTTTGCCGCATCGATTCCCAACAGGTAGCCTTCCTTCTCATCGGTGACCGAAAAATGGGTCCCGGTAATCTCCAGTCCCCGGGTCTTCGCCTCGTCCTCCATGCGGGAGTCGAGATTCGATAGGATCTCATGGTATCTGGCAGCGGCCATGTTCCTATTCTTTTTTGAGGTGATGACGGCATACACCATGAAGATGGTGAATAGAAACAGCAGAATGGTAAAAAAGTTCAGCATATTCAATCCTGTATGTGTTTTTCAATGAATTTGACGATATCCAAGGCTTTGGGAGGACATCCGGGAACCGAGTGGGTAAATCCGTTGGTACAGATTCCGACTCCAAGTCCACAACCCGCTTTTCCCTTATAGTCTTGGCCGATATGGACCTTTTGGTTCAAGTCCGGCAAACTGCCCCGTTCTTCCAACCGTGCCAATGCATGGATGAGATTCCCATAACAAGCACTGCAAGCTGAAGAGGCTACGGCGTAGCTCTCGAGTGCATGCACCCGTCCCGTAGGCCGATAGGGGACTCCTGTGGCATCTTTGTTCAGTTCGACGATATTTGCCGAAGTCAGATCAGTGCTACCGACACCGAATTCCTCCGCGATTTCGATATAGGGTATCTCGGAAGTCTCGAAACCCATGAGGCTCGCACCGAAGGTATCGACCAGAACGCTGTCCTTTCCGGCGAACATCCGGTTTGTCTGGACCGGGTTCCCCCCTTCCTCGAAGTCGAGGTCTCCGTTCAAGCTGTCGACCAACACCAGGTCTGCCCTTCGGACCGTGTTGAGGGCGGCGATCGGGTCATGCAACCCCCATGAGTGGAATTGGCGTTTCGATCGATCGGATATGCACCCCTTCATATTCTTGAGCGCACAGGTCATGGTTGTCTGGCAATGTCCTTTCAACACCGGCAAGCTGATGAGGAAATCGGATTCCATGATGGTGTCCGACATTTCAATGGCAAATCCGTGGGCTTCGACGGTGGTATAGGAATCCTTCTTCACATCGACAAGGGCAATACCATATTCCTCGACCAGTCTGTCGTATCCATGGATCTTGAAAGCTCGTGCCGTACTGTCACCCACCCATGCGCTTTCGACTATTGCCATATTGGCAAATCCATGGTCCTTGAAGTAACGGATGACAGCTTCGACGATTTCGGGGTGTGTTGTGGCACCACCTTCTGCTGTGGCGGCAATGACGAGGTTGGGCTTGAGTACGATGCGTGCTGTTTTCGACAACGATCCCGCCAGGCCGCTATGGTCAAGTAGCTTTCTGGTCATGCTTGACGGATCGTTTCCGTATACCATGACAATTTCGTTCGAATGCATATGTATCACCTTCCGGATTTTTCCCTGTATTGTATCTGAATTGCGCCGATTATACAAATCGTCCTCCTGGTGGCACAATCCGTTTTTCCCAAGGAGTCCTTGTCCTATAAATGACCTACACAAATTGGAGGAAAAGTGCTATCATGAAGCCCGGTAAGCACTACTTGCCAAGCACGGGAAAGGAACCACAATGCATCATAAAGCAAAGATATATCAACTCTTCCTAGGAGCATTGTTTCTTATGATGACCAATCTTTCCTTACCGGCGCAAGATTTGCCGGTAATCAGGATTTCCGTCGAGAATACCGCATCCCATGTCCAGACCAAATCGGTGCAGGGGTTCGCCAACCTCTTGTCCGACCGGCTCGAAGGTCGGTATACGGTGCAGTTCTTTCCTGCGGCATCACTTTTCCGCGATGCGGATGTGTTCAGGGCCCTGGTCCAAGGTAAGTTGGAAATAGCCGTTCCCGGTACATGGCAGTTCGACCGGTATGTCCCGGAAGTCAGCCTATTCCTGTTGCCATCGCTCTATGGACGCGATGCCTCGGTAACGTACGGCATCATGGAGAGTAGTGTAGGACAACGGGTGGTCGATTCCATAGAGAAGACCATGGACGTGAAGGTGCTTGGGCGTTGGATCGATCTCGGTTATACACACCTGTTCAGCACCAGCGATCCGATCAAGCGGCCGGGGGACATGGTGGGCAAGAGGATTCGTGTCGCGGGGGGAAAGGGGAATGAACTGCGCATAGCGGCATTGGGAGGCGACCCGCTTACCATTGCCTGGCCCGAACTCCCGAACTCTCTGCTCAACGGAACGGTCGATGCCGTATTGACTTCCTATGAAACGATTGCAAGTGCGAAACTCTGGGAACTTGGAATTCGGTCGGTATACGAAGATCGCCAGTATTTTGCCCAATATGTTCCCATAAGCTCAGGATTGTTCTGGGATCGTCTTCCTTCGGATGTCCAGGAGATTGTCTTGCAAAGTTGGGAAGACATTGTCGACCAGGCAAGACGGGAGGCCTCCGTTGCACAAGCGGTATCCAGATCCCTCATGGTTTCAAACGGTGTGGCCATCACCTTGGCAGGGAGCGAGCAGATTCGGCAGACCCGTGGCAAGTTGATTTCCGAAGAGGCAGGTATTGTGCGGCAACTCGGAATTCCCTCCGACATCTACGCACTATTCACCGATTATATGAAGGGGATCGATACACCTGCAAACGGCGACATCAGATGAAGCCGTCCACTTCGAGAAATACGAATTCCCGATATATACGGTTATACTTGTTGCCGTTCGCTGCATTCCTGGTGTTGTTGCTGTTTTTCGGGTATATCCTTCTACAACAGCGGGATAAGGAACTTGAAGGATTGGAGCAGCGTTTACTGCTGCAATCGAGCCTGTTGGCCGAGAAGATTTCAAGCAAGCTCAATACGTACGAGATGATACTGGAAATGGTGGAGCTCCAATCGGAATCCTTGGATTTGGATGTTCAATCCGATCGGGTCTCGCTCGGCAGGTTGGTGAGCCAACAGTTGTTGTTGCACGACGAATTGGAAGGGGTCTGTGTGATGTCCGCCGACGGATCGAAGATATATTCCAGTTACCATACCGATTTCCTGGAATTGGAGCAAACCCGTTCGGCTATGTTTCGGGCCCATTTCGAACAAGGACTTCCGTTCGCCATGTTGTCCTATACCCATCATGGAGCGAAACATATGGTGCTCAGTCGCAGCATCATGGACAAGCACCGTGCAGTCCGGGCAGTGGTGGCATTGGTAGTGGAAACGCAACGGTTCTACGACCAACTTTCCGTATCGGCTGTTCCAGGCATGGTCTCTTCAATTTTCTACGACACCAACGGTACGCTGTTCGCACTCTGGAACAATCCGACCTCCGGGTTTGCTGCGATCGACATGCAATCCGACAATATATCCGAAGTTCCGTTTTACAACCGGATATCTGCCCTTGAAGGCAATTCTGCATCAATCCGAGGTGGTATCAGATTCTTCCGCATGGATGATATGGTGCTTTCGCTTGCCACCACAAACAGTTTTCCCATGACTCTGGCGCTCCAGATCCATATACCGTCGGCAATGACAGCCTTCGACCGTTCGTTGGTTCTCAGTTTATCGATAATTTCCCTGGTATTGTTCGTTGCATTGTTGATCGACCACAGGTTGGTGCGACAAACCCGGTCGAAAGAGTTGATGCAGCAACAGATGTTGGAGGAACTCTCGATAAAGGTACAGCAACGTACGATGGATCTTGAGAAGCTGAGTTCCAAAGATAGTCTGACCGGTCTGGTGAATCGACGTAAATTCAATGAATGCTTGGGGGAACAGATCGAACGGCATACCAGCCAATCCTTGGTATTCTCCATTATCGCCATTGATTTGGATGGCTTCAAACACGTGAACGATTCGTTGGGTCACTTGGCAGGAGACGAAGTCCTTATGCACATTGCATCTACGCTGCAACATACCCTTGGTTCCATCGGAACCCTCGCACGGTGGGGTGGCGACGAGCTGATGGTGCTCATTCCGTCGATGGACATTTCCCGGGCAGCTGAAATCGCCGAGTCTTTGCGGGAAGTTGTCGATATCAATCCCTTTAAGGATAATGTCCATTGCACGATCAGCATGGGAGTAGCGGAACATCTGCCGAACGAGAGTTCGACCGACCTGATCAGGAGGGCCGACTACGCCATGTATGAAGCCAAGCGTACCGGCAAGAACAAAGTCGTTGTAGCCAAGCATTAACTTCCAGAAGCTACAGGGCAATTCCCGCGATATGCATGACGACGGTGACGACTCCACCTGACAGGATTATCAGGATGGGATTGGTCTTCTTGATCCGCACAACTATGAATCCCAATACGAATAGTATCACCGCGAACCAAGATATGGTGGACGTGGAAGAGGGGAATGCTTGGCTTCCGAACAGGGCTAGAAAGAGAATCGACAACCCTGCCGAAGCAATCAAGGCGACTACCGCCGGACGGAGACCATACAGAACTCCTTGCATGACCCGTAGGTTCCTGTATTTGAAATAGAACCAGGCAAGGGTCAGGACAATGAGCAGCGAGGGCAACACATTCCCCAATGTGGCCACCAGAGCTCCGGGGATACCTGAGATTCGGGTGCCCACAAACGATGCCGCATTCAATGCGATTGGGCCGGGTGTCATTTGTGAAATCGTCACCACGTCGGCAAATTCCTGTACAGTGAGCCACCCGTGGACATTCACCACCTGTTCCTGGATCAATGGCAAGGCTGCATAGCCTCCACCAAAGCTGAACAGTCCGATTTGGATAAAACTCCAGAACAATTGTAGAAGAATCATTCGGCATCTCCTCGAAAAGTCTTTTTCGACTCGTTGCGTGAAGCTATCAGTACCGTAATGATGCCGATTGCAGCACAACCGAGGATTATGATGATGATATTCAACTTCAACACATAGGTTGCTATGAAGGCCAAGGCCATGATTATGACAGGGAGAGCCTTCCTGGCCTTGAGCACGGTCCTCGCCATGGTTACAACCGCATCGAGAATCACCACGGCAACCCCGATGCTCATGCCAAAGAACAAGGCTTGTACAATCCGGTTGTCTTTGATCGCATTGTAGATGAAGGAAAGGAGGGTTAGAATAATCAATGGTGGCAGGATCGTTCCCAGGAGGGTGACCAAGGCGCCGGCAACTCCCGCTATCTTGTACCCGACCAGAATGGATGTGTTCACCGCTATCGGACCGGGTGCCGATTGGGCAATCGCTATGAGGTCCAGCATCTCGGTTTCCTCGATCCAAGCCAGCTTGTCGACAAAACTCTTTCGCATGAGTGGTACAATGACATAGCCTCCCCCCACGGTGAATGCACTCAGTGTGAAGGTGGTCTTGAAAAGGGTCCAGAACAACTTGGCTCTGGATGTTGCTTTCGGATGCGAATCATATGTAGTCACCATCATTACCCCTACAGGACTGTATCATGAGGGGTATCGCTAGGGCAATAAAAGGTATCAATATCTTTGGGGCAAGGGGCTCACGTATGGATCCTTATGTTGCCTGCACTCGCTCGGGAGAGTGGACCATTCCATGGTCCCTTTCCTCTCGCTTCGTTTGGCATGAAAGGTTCCTTCGGTCACCTTACGTTGCCTGCACTCGCTCGGGAGAGTGGACCATTCCATGGTCCCTTTCCTCTCGCTTCGTTTGGCAATTAGGGGTAGCGAAGCCTTTCACCGGACGGCAACTTCCAGTCCGAGGGTAATCATGGTAGTCAATGAACGTTCACGCTGGTCGCTGGTCATCTCAGCCGATCCGAAGGGGAGGTCGCTGACAGTCAACAGGCACAAGGCTTCGGCCCGGGAGGCTTGTGCGGTCAAGTACAGGGAGGCCGCCTCCATTTCCACAGCCAGCACACCGACTTGTTTCCATGCCATCAAGCCGTCAAGACCACTGGGAGTGTAGAACAGATCGCTGGATAGGACGGTACCCATGGTGAGCTTGACCGACGAGGCATCCGCGATCTGCTTCGCACGTTGCAACAGATCGAAGGATCCGGCTGGAGAGATGGTTCCCGGTATCGCATATTGTTTGCTGTAATCGGTATCGTAGCAAGCGGAAGTTGCTCCGATAAGGTCGCCAAGGACAAGGTTGTCGTCTATCGCTCCGGCCGAACCGATGCGGATCAACCGTTTCACACCATAGGCATTGATCAATTCGTAGGCATAGATGCCTATGGAAGGTCCGCCCATACCGGTACCCTGTACCGAAACGCGGACTCCCTTGTACATTCCTGTATAGCCATATATGCCGCGAACCTGGGTATACATGTGCGCATCGGTAAGAAAATTCTCAGCGATGAATTTGGCCCGCAACGGATCGCCCGGCAATAGGATCGTTTCCGCGATTTCTCCATAGTTCGCACTGTTGTGAACGGTCGGTGTTTTCATACTTCCCTCCCTTGTGGTCTATACCATCATACAGGATAAGGAGCTGCATTTCAGCTGAATTCCAACTTTTCTGCAACTCCTTGTAAACGGACCGGGGGAAGGCGTCAATCGACAATCTCTCCCCGTGCGAATTTGCTATCGTACCAGAAGGCATCCTGTTCCTCGGTAATGGTGAAGTCGGTGACGACAATTCGATCCATGTTCCCGGCTTGGACAGTCAAAGTTCCTTTCGTGGAGATTCTAGCGGGGGTACTGATCGTTCTGTTCGAATCGAAATATACCGATTGTTCCAATAGGAGGGTGCCAGCGGGGGAGTTGTCTTCGAGATTATACAGGGTGACCATTTTTACCGGGGCCCCCGAAATCTTGTCCAACCAGATGGTGCCTTCGATAGTCCCATCGAAATCGTCTTCATCGTCATCCCATCCGAGGATTATCTCGCTTTCCTGGTAATTCGGATTGTAGTAGGGAAGCGATTTGTCGTATGCCATGGAGAAAGTATAGACTTCGGTAGTCGTATCGAGCACCTGCTCGGTCACACCCGTATAGGCGTAGTCCATATCATGCACATTGTCGGAGAATGGTGTCAGAACCATCCCGTCGGTATAGCGGGCCATCAAGTCGAAGATCTTCGTATCGCCGAATTCCCGTACCTGCAGATAGCGGTCGTGGTGGGATCCTTCGATCAGGACCACCGCCTGGTCGGCGTAGACTACCACTCCTTTTCCATCGGTCTCCTGATATGATATTCGGCGAACTCCCGGAAGGTACTGTTCGCTGCTGTCCGCGATATCGTCCGCTTTTTCCCATAGGGCACTGGCGGAGGGACTTTCTCCGATTGCCGAAGCGGAAATGGTTCCGGTTACAGCAACAAGCAGCAGTACAAGCATGCCGGTAATGAAATGTGTTCTTGCAATCATGGTAACTCCTCGACTGTCATGCAGCCTTCATAACGTATGGTGTCTTGGTTTGCGCAACCGACAGGTGAAAATTACACACCCTGCATGTCCTGTCAGTGGAATGAATATGGAGATTCTGTGTATTTTTACGGAGGGTAGGGATTTGAACTTGTCACTTTTACGAAGGCACTGCATATTGGACGTATGAAACACCTATATGTAGTGGAAGACCATGACGCAATCCGGGACAGCGTAGCCCAATATCTGGAGTTGTCGGGATATAAGGTCTCCAAATATGCGCAGATACATGACGCCGCCACCGGGATTTCGCAAAAGGCTCCAGATTTGCTTATCCAGGATGTCATGATGCCCGATGGCGACGGGTTCTCCTTCGTCAAAGCCCTACGGATGCACTATTCGTTTCCGGTTGTATTCATGACCGCAAGGGGTGAGGAGAGCGATCGGATCATGGGCTTTGAACTCGGTGGCGACGATTATATCGTCAAGCCGTTTTCTCCAAAGGAACTGGTGTTGCGTGTCGAGGCAATCTTCAGGCGGATGGATGCCCGCGAGTTGCCGAAAAGGCATGGTACGGAATGGAAATTGGAAAATTCGACGCTGCTGTTCGACGAGTTGTCACATGGGTTCTCCCTGGACGGACAAGATATCAACCTCACCGCTGCCGAGTGGCGCATCATTTCACATTTGATCGAAAACGCAGGGAATCTGGTTTCCCGGTCGCAGATCCTCGAATCGTGTTTCGACTACTCCTTCGAATCGTATGATCGGATTGTCGATACCCATATCAAGAACATCCGGGCGAAGATAGGAATCGGCGGAACCAATTGGATCGAGACGGTGCGGGGCTACGGCTATCGTTTCTCGGGTATTCTCGCCGAGGCAACCCAAGCATGAGAACAGTTGGCCGCACTAGGGGAAGAAGTCCGTGGAGCAGTCTCTTTTTCCGCTTGTTCGCATCGATTATGACGATAACGCTCGTGATCCTGTTGGTCCAATTCATAGTCGTGGCTGTCATGTTCACCATCCAGTCCAAACAGTTTGAGGACGAGGTGTTTTCGGTTTACAAGGATCGGCTCCAACAAGCGCTCACCACAGCAAGTCAGTCCGGAATCGAATGGAACCTCCAGTCGATCGGACCTGTCTTGAAAATTGCCGCCGACGATAGGATATCCGGATTGATCCTGCGTGATGCCGAAGGAAACACCGTATTGACTTTCGGCAAGACTCCACGGGGTATCGCAATTCCCGAACTTGAAGTCGATAGGAACGACTCCTCATATATGTCGTTGCCTGAGAAGACCTGGTACTTTTCCCCGACAATTTCCAAAGTCTATATAAGGACGGAGGATGAACCGATTGTCCGTACTGTGGTCATGCCAGAATATCCTGCACCGGTCCGGGAACAGGATATCGTGGGGACTATCACACTCTACTCCAACCCGGCGCAAACGGAAGTGTTCGGCTCTGTCGATGTCCTGGTCTTCAGTCCGTTGAACTATACCATTACAGCCTTGTTGCTAAGACGGATGGTAGCCGCATTTGTGGTCACGATTCCGATTGCACTGGTCATCGCGTTGATTGGGGCACAGGTGGTGGCCCGTGCCGTTTCCCGACATGCAGGAAAAATCGTAAAAGTCCTGGAGGCGGTGGCTGGAGGCAATTACCAGGAACCGGTTCCCCATTCGACCATGAATGAGTTGGCCCTGATTTCGGAATCGGTGGAATTGATGGAGCACAAATTGGCGAGCCATGAACGGATGCGCCAACAATGGTTGCGGGGAATCGCCCATGACCTCAACACTCCTGTTACCGCCTTGAAACTTTCAATCGAGAGTGCTTTGGACAATGTGGTGCCGCTCGATGCACCGCTGCTGCAGCGGATGAGGAAGGAGAATGAGGAACTTGAACGACGCGTAGGTGCAGTGCTGATGCTTGCCTCCATGGAATCTCCCGATTTCACCGTGCACAAGGAAAAGCTGGATGTACTCGATTTCGTCGATGAGGTGATCAATTCCACATTGGCGGACCACCGGATTGTGCTGGATGTCGGTTTGGACCATATGAACGGTGACCGCAGGTTGTTGTTGCTTGTCTGCCGGGAGTTGATTAAGAACGCGTGCAAATATGCCCCAGCCGATACCCCGGTTCACTGGAGCATCAGGTGTGCGGACGAGGCAAGCGAAATATGCATGGTGTTCGCCAACCAAGGACATGTCGCTCCTGAAATCCTGGAGCGGGTATTCGAGCCATGGTTCAGGGCGGACGAGTCTCGCTCGCAAGCCGGTGCGGGCATGGGTCTGGCAATCGTCCGCCAGGTCATGGAGGCTCACAACGGTAGTGTCGCCATGAGTCAGATCGGCGATACGGTCGAGGTAAAGTTGCGGTGGAAATCGCAGCCCGATGGTTCCGATTCGGTCGTTCGGTGAAGATTGGGTAAAGAATAGAGGTGACGGGTGGACAAATGGTCATGGATTGGTAATACTCTTTATACACCCCCACGGGGGTGTGGGAGGCAAGTATGATGTTTATAGGATTTATCGCATTGGCTGCGATACTCTATCTTATCTTCAGGCCAGAACGCGGAAACCATGGGAATTCGTCGCGGGACATGCGGGACGATCCATTGGAGATTCTCAAGCGCAGGTATGCCCAAGGAGATATATCGCAAGAGGAATTCTTTCGCATGAAAGAAGAATTGGCTCGAAGAGTATAAGGAGGAATAGGGTATGCACGGATTATATTGGGGATTCGGTGGTCCTGGTGGATATGCGAGCAGATTGTGCGGCTTCGCGAACGGCAGTTGGTACGGTTCATGGTTCATGATTACCATGATGGTATTGGGAGTCGCCCTGGTGGTAGTGTTGGCAATCGGAATTTTTCGACGTGGACAACATGGCTCGACCTATTCCGAAGCGTTGGAAATCGCCAAGCGCAGATATGCCAATGGTGAGATCGACAAGGATACGTACGACCGGTTGAAGAAAGACCTCCGGTAACACTATGTCCCGACAGAATCGACCGGTTGTGTAGCGTGCCCTTTGCTGGCATACTGACAACCGGTTCTTTAGTGCTCTGCAACAGCATACACTTGTGGCTGGGCGTGGAGCGGATCGGAAAGAGGGGAAGGTCATATGGCGGAGAAGATTATCCTGGATGTGGATACCGGTCACGACGACATGGTCGCGATTGTCATGGCAAGTGGATTGGAAGAAATCGAACTGATGGGGCTGGTGGCGGTTGCCGGTAACCAGATTCTGGAAAAGACCCTCGCCAATACGCTGAAGGTATGCGAACTTATCGGTCAAGAGGCTCCCGTGTATGCCGGTATGGATCGGCCTTTGGTTCGACCCAAGGTCATAGGCGGGGATATCCATGGGGAAAGCGGGCTTGACGGTCCAGTGTTTCCTCCACTGGTGAAAAGGGAAGAAACGCTGCATGGTGTGCAATTCATCATAGCGACCGTTTTGGCAAATCCCCACGAGATCACCCTGGTTCCTACCGGGCCGTTGACCGATATTGCCATGGCTATACGACTTGAGCCCCGCTTGCCCTCGTTGGTGAAGAGGATTGTTCTCATGGGAGGTTCCCTGGGGAAGGGGAACCGGACGGCCCACGCGGAATTCAATATATTCGCAGATCCCGAAGCAGCTGCAATTGTGTTTGGTTCGGGTGCGAACATTGTCATGATGGGATTGGATGTCACGTTGCAGGTGGTGCTCGATGAGAACAGATCGGCAACTTATGGCAAATTGACAACCAGGACCGCCGACATGTTCAACGCCTCCATGGCCCATTACATACAAGCTTGTCGGAGACATGGGAGTGAATTTCCCGCTATGCACGACCCCTGTTGTATCGCATACATTGCCGACCCCTCGATATTCACCACCGCATCGTATGCCATTGAGATAGAGTTGCATGATCGGGAGAAGTACGGGAAGACCTATGCTGCAACTGCGAATGGCTCGGGAGCTATCCAGGTAGGAATAGGGGCAGATGCGGACCGTTTTTGGAAACTGCTGGATAGGGCGTTCGCCCGATTGCCCTGACCAGTGATCTGTTCGATAGGCCCAAGAAAAAAAGTAAAGATCAGGATGTTGCAGATCACTAGTGGTATTCCACCAATTCTCCAATGGGTTCCCTGATCTTGATCCGCGACTGTTCGTCCTGATACCCGAAGGTGATGGCGAGCGCTACTTGCCATCGGGCCGTATCGATTTGCAGAATACGGGACAATTGTGATTCGTCGAACCCTTCGATCGCACAACTTTGGATTCCTTCACATGCGGCCGCATGCATCATGTTTGCCGAAGCGATATAGCATTGTGCGCGTGACCAGCAGTCGAGCCGACCCTGGCTTTCCAGGAAATCATAGTATCCCCGATAGTCGGCGACGAATTCCTCCAAAGTACCGGGAAACCGCTTTCCCCGCTGGGCAACGAAGGATCCGTCCGGGTCGTAGACCAGTGCTTTCAAGGCTGTGATCGCAATGGTTACAGGAGCAGTCGCGACCGATTCCTGGTCGAAGCACGCTTTGGTCACAGCTTCTCGTAAACTCCGGTCCCGGATGACATGGAACTTCCACCCCTCCAAACCGAAAGATGTGGGGCTGAGTCTTCCGGCCTCGAGGATACCGGCCAATTGCCGGTCGGCTATCGGCGCGTCCCGATAGCGCTTGCATGCGAAACGGGTACGCATGACCGAAAGGAATGTTTCCATGCCCCCTATACTGTCCCTTGGAGGCATCAGGAGGCTCCCTTGATATACGGTTTGCCACTTGCCCGGGGAGCATAGTTCTTTCCGCTGAAGACCACAAGGGCAATCAAGGTGATCACATAGGGGAGGATATTGAATACTTCGGTCGGCAGTACCCGCAGCGCCGGGAAGTTGTTGGCGATGATCGCGAACGCTTGCGCCGTTCCGAACAGGAAGGCGGCGAAGGTAACTCCGATCGGACGCCAACGCCCGAAGGACACCGCTGCCAAAGCGATGAATCCCCGTCCATTGATGGTGTTCGAGGTATATTGGATGGTTTGGGTCAACACGATGCATCCACCAGCCAGGCCAGCAAGCAATCCGCTGGCGAGTACTGCGATATAGCGGATCTTCTTGACATTGATGCCCACACTGTCCGCTGCGTGGGGGTGCTCGCCGCAGGCCCGCAAGTGCATGCCGAACGGAAGCTTGTACAGAATGAACCAAGCAGCGACCACCACTACGAGAGCTATGTATGCGGTGGGGTAGATGCCTAGGGAATCGGTTTGCATCCCCATCTTGAATTCGCGTGTCCTGTCGGCGGAGAAGAGTATCTGGGCGGCGAATATGGTGACACCGTCGGCAAGCAGGTTGATTCCTGTACCGCTGATCGTCTGGTCCGCGTTGAGGTTTATCGAAGCAAGGGCATGGATTGCCGAGAAGGCGGCACCGATCAGGGCTCCGATCCCCAAGGATATCCATATTGAGGGCGTGCCCAATCCTGTTGCCTCCAACAGGACATGTGTCGCGGCCGCAGCGAAGGCACCCACACCCATGAGCCCTTCGAGCGCAATGTTCACTACACCCGACTTCTCGCAGATCATACCACCGACGGCGGTGATCAGGATGGGCGAGACGATCATGAGAATGGAGGGTATCATTCCAATCAATGTGTTCATTTCGCCAATACCTCCTTCTGCAGTTGCCGTTTGCTGCGCCAAGCAAGATAGAGGGCGATCGCCGACCGTAGTGCGATGAATACGACTATGAGCCCCTGTATGATGAACGTGATCTCCTTCGGTATCTGCTTGCCCTGCATGAGCGCCTGGGCGTTCTTGAGCATGCCGAAGAGGAATCCGGCGAGCATGGTGCCGATCGCCGTGTTGTTGCCGACCAGTGCCACTGCGATTCCATTGAATCCGTAATTGTCCATGCCTGACAAGACCCGGCCGTACCGGAAGGAGCCGAGGGCCACTATGCCGCCGGCAAGTCCGGCGAAGGCTCCGGCAATCGCCATGGAGATGGCGATGCTGCGTACTACAGGAATGCCGCTGCACCGTGCTGCCTCGCGGTTGAACCCGGTGGCCCGCAAGCCGAACCCCAGGTTGGTCTTCTCCATGATGAACCAATAGACGACCACCGCCAAGACCATAAGGAAGAATCCGTTGTTCAACATGGAGTTGTTGGTGATGGTTTGGAAGAATCCATTCGAAAGCAGCGCGGTATCGGGATAATTGGCTGTCTTGTAAGTGGAGGCCCCAGGCAATTGCAGACAGATGATGCGGGAGAGGTAGAGGGCGACGTAGTTGAGCATGATGGTCGATACGACTTCGGATACCTCGTATTTCGCCTTGAGTATGCCGACGATCCCGCCCCACGCGGCACCTATGAGCATTGCTCCGACAATCGCCAAAGCCCAATGGAGACCCGGTACATTGGGGCCCAGGAGGCCGATTACCTGTGCCACGGTGAGCCCCATGATATATTGGCCTTCCCCACCTATATTGAAGAGGCCGGCACGTGCGGCGAAAGCCATGGAGAAACCGCACAGTATGAACGGTACGGCATAGTTGAGGGTTTCCCCGATATACCGGACATTCATTTTCCCATTGTCCATATTGTATCCGGAAAGCGATTGGAAAATCGCCTTGTACATGTTCAGCGGATTCTTCCCGACCAATGCGACCAGGATTGTCCCGACAAGGAACCCCAACAGGACGACAAGTACGGAGACCGCACCATCCGAGCTGAGCATGCGGCTGGTGAACGATTCTCGGGTATCTGCAGGTTTCATCCATTGCCTCCATCACGTTTCGATCCGGCCATCATCATGCCGATTTCCCTTTCCGTCACTTCATGTTGGGCATAAATTCCCACAATCGATCCCTTGCTTATCGTAGCGATCCTATCGCACAGGTTCATGATTTCGTCCAGTTCGAAGGAAATCAGCAGGATCGCGCGTCCCTTGTCCCGTTCAGCCAGGATACGTTGACGAATGTATTCGATTGCACCGACATCCAATCCCCGGGTAGGTTGGGCGACCAGCATCGCGTGTGGGGACAAATGGATCTCCCGGGCAACGATCGTCTTCTGTTGGTTGCCCCCCGATAGACTGCCCGCGGCTGTCCTGCTCCCTTGGCCGGCACGAATGTCGAATTGTTCGATCAACGCCTGCGCATCCTCTGCCATCTTCGTCTGGTCGAGCAACCCATAGGCGTTGCTATAGGGAGCTTTGTAATAGTTTTTCAATACACAATTCTCGCTGATGGAGAAATCGCTTACCAATCCATGTTTCTGCCGGTCTTCAGGAATATGGCCCAAGCCCAACTCGATCCTCTTCCTGATGGTCGCATGGGTGATGTCTTCTCCATTGAGCAGGATGGTTCCCGAGGAAACCGGAGAAAGTCCCGATATGCCATAGAGCAACTCGGTCTGCCCATTCCCGTCCACACCTGCGATTCCGACTATCTCGCCCCTATGGACATCGACGGAAAGATCCTTCACCTTCACATGTCCGTTCTGGTCGGCCACCGAGAGGTTTTGGATCGAGAGTACAACTTCGCCAATCCGCGGGGGACTTTTTTCGATTTCGAATTGGACTGCCCTGCCCACCATCATTTCCGCCAGCTGTTGTTCGGAGACATCCGCGACATCCACCGTGCCGATATACTTTCCCCGGCGGAGAACCGTACACCGGTCGGCGACCGCCTTGATCTCCTTGAGCTTGTGTGTGATCAGGACGATTGTTTTTCCCTCGGCCTTGAGGCGTCGGAGTATTTGCATGAGCTCATCGATCTCCTGAGGTGTCAACACTGCGGTCGGTTCATCGAAAATGATGATGTTCGCATTCCGATACAAGGTTTTGAGGATCTCGACACGTTGTTGGGCACCCACGGTGATATCTTCGACCAGAGCTGTGGGGTCGACCTGTAGGCCGTAGGTATCCGACAATTGGGCCACCCGCTTTTCGGCCTGTCCGATATTGAGGATGCCGAAACGGTTCTTCGGCTCCATGCCGAGTACGATATTCTCGGTGACGGAATAATTGTGGACGAGCTTGAAATGTTGGTGCACCATACCGATACCCAACTCGGTCGCGACATTCGGATCCTTGATGGCTACATCTTTTCCATGGATGCGGATTGTCCCGCTGTCGGCATTGTATGCACCGAACAGTATGGACATGAGCGTAGATTTCCCTGCGCCGTTCTCACCCAGCAACGCATGGATTTCATTGTCTGCGACTTTGAGCGTCACCTTGTCGTTCGCCACGACGCCGGGAAAGGTTTTGGTGATACCGATCATCTCGATGGCATGTTCCACTATGGTTCCTCCGTACGTTCTTCCGTCCGGGAATCTTGTGTCTGCAATGGTTGCCGGATAGAAGAGGTGCGCCGTATCTCGGCGCACCACCAGGTCACTGGATGTACCTCGTTTCAGGCTGGAAGTCAGTCGTCGAGGGCTGCAAGTCCAGCAGGAGCGGCTCCGGCTGCCAATGCTTCCTTGTAGGTTCCGTAGATCTTGATCTTTCCGCTGATGATGTCTGCTTTGGCGGCATCTACAGCTTTGACCACATCGGCTTTCAGTTCCGCGTTGGCTGTCGAATAACCGACACCATCATCTTCCATGGTCATCTTGACAACTTCACCGGTGAAGGTTCCGTTCTCGACAGCATTGAGACAATAGAGCGAGGAGTTCTCGACTTTCTTCAACATGGATGTCAACACAGCCGATTTCTTGCCTTCGTAGATTCCGTCTTCGTACTGGTCGCTATCGACTCCGATAGCCCAGATGTTCTTACCTTGCAAGCGGTATTCCTTGGCTTGTGCGATGGTCCCGTTACCGGTACCGCCGGCTGCCGAGAAGATCGCATAGACACCGCTGTCATACCAGTTCTTTGCCTGGGCTTTCGCCAATTCCGGCTTGCCCCAGTCGTTCGCATAATAGTCGACGATCTGGGCATTCGGGAATACCGACAAGATACCCTGGACATACCCCATCTCGAACTTGGTGATCACAGCACCGGGGACACCGCCGATGAATCCGAACTTAGGATTGGCGATACCTTCCGCCTTTGCCTGCAACGCTGCGGCGAGTCCGACCAGATAGGAACCCTGTTCCTCGCTGTAGATGAACTCCATGACGTTCGGCTGACCGACCCAGTCCACATCGACGATCACGAAGTTCTGGTCGGGATACAACGGGGCGACTTCTCCAAGTGCATCGGCCCAGGTGAATCCGGTGACCATGATGACATCGTACCCTTCATCCGCAGCTTGCTTCAAATTGGGAATATACATGTCCTGGGTTTGGGCTGTCACAACGTCGTAATACTGGCCTCTTTTCGAGGTGTTGGCCAGTGTGTCGCCGTAAAATTCCACGATTCCGCGCCATGCGGCTGCGTTGAACGACTTGTCGTCGATTCCCGTGGCATCGGTGAGCAACCGGATGGTCGGGGTACCGTCGGTCGTAGCGGTTTCTTTGGCGCCTCCTGCAAAAAGGGTAGCACCCATAATGAGAATCAGAGCGAAAACGAGAAGTTTCTTCATATGTTCCTCCTGATGAAATAGAGTAGCAGTGAGATACCTCGTATCGTACCAAGCTTTACAGGAATTGAAAAGGAAGTTTTTACCTTGAATGTTTGCTTTTCACTATTTCTGTTGTTATGACGGTAGACCAGTGCCGAGCTCAAGGAGGTGAGTTGCAAACTGTATGCATTCATGCGGAACGTGCATATCTGGCACGGTAGCGGCTTCAGATGAAAAAACCTTGTCCGTAGAGGACCAGGTTGATGGGCGATACAAGGATTGAACTTGTGACTTCTACCACGTCAAGGTAGCACTCTCCCGCTGAGTTAATCGCCCGAAAATCGTACTGTCTGGAAGCCACTATACCCCAATAGTCGAATCCTGTCCATATACCCTTGATAACTTGGAAAAACTGGAGTATCCATACCGTAATGGTCCTACAAGGAGGTCGGTTGTGGTCGACGGTGTGGCATTGGTGTATTGTGACGAATTCTTCGATACGATATGGGGAAAGACTGCCCATGGCCTGGTGAGGTTTACCAGACGGTATGAGGTTGTCGGACTTGTCGACAGCAGGCATGCGGGGGAGGATGCGGGCATGTTCCTCGATGGGAAACCATCGGGAATACAGATATATGCCGATATCGACTCGGCGGTCTCGGTCTGGAAAGCGGCGGGGAAGCCGATAACCCACCTTGTGTTCGGTGTCGCCACCGATGGAGGAAGGTTGACACCGAAGATGCGCAAGGATCTGCTCCATGCATTGGAACTGGGACTCGATGTCGACTGCGGGATGCACTATTTCCTCTCCGATGATCCCGAGATGCAAACAGCTGCGGCCAGAAGCGGAGCGACAATCCGCGATATCCGCAAGACCCCTCCCAGGAACGAATTGCACAGCTATACCGGTCGTATACGGGACGTGAAATCGTTTCGGATCGCATTGTTGGGAACCGATTCGTCGGTGGGCAAACGTACCACCGCTTGGAAATTGGTCGATGCGTTCAATGCACAGGGGATTTCAGCCGAGATGATCGGCACAGGCCAGACCGCATGGTTGCAGGGAGCCCGCTACGGGGTGCGCATGGATGCCCTTGTCAACGATTTTGTCGCCGGGGAGATCGAGAATGCGATCCTTGAGGCATGGGACAACGAGAAACCGCAAGTGATGGTGATCGAAGGGCAGGGTAGCCTGATGAATCCGTTGTATCCGGGAGGGTTCGAGATCCTTTCGGCGGGGCAACCGCATGCGGTGGTCATGCAGCATGCACCGCTACGTGTCGACTACGATGGTATTCCCGGTACACCGTTGCATCCTCTCAAGACACAAATCCAGGCAGTCGAATTGCTCGGTGGCAAGCCGGTGGTTGCCATAACGGTCAACCATGAGGGGATGGCGCCCGATGAGATCGATGGGCAGTGCGAGAAGGTCGCCAATGAGACCGGACTCCCCGTTCGCGACGCTCTTGTGCACGACTTGGGTCCGATTGTAGATGTCCTTGTGGCCATGATGGCCCGGGGAGGTCAGGTGTGAAGATTGTTGCATGCGAAATTTGGCCCGTTGCCTTGACGTTGGAAGAACCGTTCACCATTGCCTATAGTACAACCGAACAGGTGGTGAACTATTTTGTCCGCATCGATACGGATGCTGGAATCTCGGGTTTCGGATGCAGTGCCTACGATGAGGAGGTGACTGGTGAGAACGAACACACGGTCGGCAAAGCCCTCGCCGAAGTGGCCGTCCCCCTCCTTCTCGGTGAGGATCCGCTATGCTATGCCGATATCCTGTCGCGTTTGTACCGGCAACTTCCCACACAGCCGACGGCGATGGCATCGGTCGATATGGCGCTTCTCGATATCCTTGGCAAGAAGGCGGGACTACCGTTGTACAGGTTGCTCGGTGGTTCGCGCACATCGATCCGCAGCAGTATCACAATCGGGATCCAGCCGGTGGTCGCCGTGGTGGAAAAGGCCCGGAAATGGGTTGGAAAGGGCTACACGGCCTTGAAGATCAAAGGCGGTGTCTCGGTGGATGACGATATCGAGAAGCTGTACAAGATTCGGGAGGCGGTGGGCCGTGATGTGCAGATTTATTTCGATGCCAACCAAGGGTATTCCGAGGATGATGCCTTGCTCGGTATGAAGACTTTGCAGGCTGTGGGTGCCGAATTCATCGAACAACCTTGTTCGAAGAGGGACTTGGCTGCTTTCGCCCGATTGCGCGATGTGTCCGGTGGGTCATTGCGTATCATGGCCGACGAAGCCGTATTGGGACCGGAGGATGCCGTCAAGGTCATCCAAGCGGGTGGGGCCGATATGTACAACATCAAGTTGGCCAAGACCGGTGGAATCTGGCGGGCCATGAAATTGGATGCGGTAGCCGCAGCCGTCGGAGCCCGTACCATGGTCGGGTGCATGGACGAGGCGGGGCTGGGAGTCGCCGCAGGTTTGCATGTGGCACTGTCCAGCCCCAACGTCGAGTATGCGGATTTGGACGGGCATGTGGAATTCATCGATGATCCGACCTATGACGCGGTTCGTATCAAAAACGGGCGGGTGTACCCGAACGATGTACCGGGACTGGGTTTCTCTTTGTAATTGCATGCGAACATATCCATACCGAATAGTCGAATATGAAAAAGGCAACCGCTTTGGAGAACCAAACCGGTTGCCTTCTGGGCGATACAAGGATTGAACTTGTGACTTCTACCACGTCAAGGTAGCACTCTCCCGCTGAGTTAATCGCCCGTTCAAGAAGCAACATAAGATAAAATCGAAATTCTGTCCAGTATTCGCGGTGGCTTTCAAACATAATCCTCCGCTTCATCTCCTCCACACAGAAAAACATTTCCACCACAAAAAACGCACATAGTGTCGACAAGCGGCAATGCAACACTTGGACCATAAATTTCTCATAAAAAATGGAGATGTTCAGTATGAAAAAGACTATTGTGCTTATCACGGTACTGGTTCTCGTTGTTGGTACGGCATCTGCGGCACCAACGTTCTCCGGCAACTTCGGGTTCGATTACAAGTTCACCCTGGACGGAGACATTGCCACCAGTGGTTACGACGGTACGGTGGGCGCGGCCGATATCAGCTTGTCTCTCTCCGACGACTTCTACAAGATCGGATTGAGGAATTCAATCGATGGTGATGCCGCGTTGAACTCCAAGGACTGGTATGCCACAGCAACCGTGAAGGTGAGCGAGATACTGAAGACGATCGATATCGAACTTCCTGTTACCTTGGAGGCTCTTGTCGGTAACCAGAATTTCTTCAGCCCTTCCGCCTATACCGACCCGAGTGGAGCCGAGGGTGACAACTACTCCCTCTATTCCAATAGCGTGTCCCGAGCCAACATTCCTTTCGGTATTACCGTCGGACTCGATGGAATCGGTAGCGCAACAGCCGGGTACGATCTGCTCGACAAGGGCATTTTCGCTGGAGCCACGATTACTCCGGTAGACGGGGTGGCACTTGCGGGTGCCGTAGTGAACGATGCGAACTTCGATTCATATGCTCCGGGTGGAAAAGCCATGACGGCGAGTGCCGCGGTCGATATCGCAGCGTTCGCAGGGCTTGATTTCGACTTGTCGGTCGCCGGTTCGACATGGATCGCCTTCGATGCGGATGACCGGAACCTGTTCTTCGCTGCAGTCAGTGGTGGCAAGGATGCTGTCTCCGGGTATGTCGAATACACCAATGAGCAGACGGTGGGCAACATGCATGTAGGGGCCGGGTACCAGCTTGGCGATTCGACCACATTGTCTGCAGGAGTCGGAATCTCCGATCTCGGTGGCGACAATACCGTGGATGCATATGTTAAAGGTGTCTACACCATCGCCGGAATCACACCGTTCGTGAAATACGGATTCGGCAACAATGGTGAGACAGCGGGCGACCATTATATCCAGACCGGTTTGGACCTCTCTTTCTAAAGCAACGGGCAAATTCTCCCGAGGCTGGCTTACCCCGGGAGAAATTCCTCCAATATTCTCGTTATACACGACCCCCTGGCGCCGTTGGCGAAGGGGGTTTCTTTCACCGGTAGGCAGATTGCCTGATACCCGATTCCCTCTAATGCCAAGACTTATGCCTATTGTAGTCCTCCCGCAACCGGACACGGCAAGATTGGACATGAGTTATCATTTATTACCTTGCCTATGGCTTTTATCTACAGCCTTTTTTTTGGTATAGTACCAGATATGGACCACCACAAGATAACTACTCTTGTCATAACATTCTGCCTCTGTCTCTTTCTCTTCATCTCATGCTCGACGACCAAACGACTGGAAGCTCTCGCCGAGTCTGGTGTTGATTTCAGCACCATCATGGAACAGGCTGGAATCGATGCATACCCTTCGACCTTGCCCATCTATCACAACACCGGAGCAGAGTGGAATGCCCGTTCGCTTGAACTCATCGAAGAGGCGGACGATTATATCCTGGTCTCCACATTCCTCGGAGTCGAACACGAGTCCACCGCACCTGTCTGGCAAGCCCTGGCGAAAAAGGCATCCGAGGGTGTCCGTGTCTATATCATCATAGACTCCTCTTCGAATTTTCAGATGGTGCCATTTTCGGATACATTGATCAAAGCCGCATATATGCATTTGCGCGAGCTGGGACTCGAAACAGTCGAGTACAATTCCCTCTCGTTGAGCAATATCTTCTTCATCCCCAGGATGTTCGAGCGGGACCACCGCAAATATTGGGTCATCGATGGCGAGCTCCTGGCGGTGGGCGGGGTGAACGTGAACCACTCGTCCATAGCATGGCCAGCGGGAATAGGCAATATCGACACCATGGCAGAGGTGGAATCGCCGGGGGCGACAAAGGCCGTTGTCGAAGCGTTCGTCGATACCTGGAACAACTACTCGCCAAAACCCTTGCGGGCGGAGGATTTTACAATCGCCGCTTCCCTTACGGGGGAGGAACCAACCACATCCCTCTGGTTGTTGGACCATTACTGGCCGTCCCAATCCAAGGTCTCGACCATGTTCGATGTCTTCAGCGTCTACGCGAAGGAAGAGTTGTGGATGATCCAAGGCTATACGTTCCTGACCCCCGCCTTGCTCGATCGGATCAAGTTCGCCTCTGCTCGCGGCGTGGCTGTACATATCGTGCTCTCCGAGTATGCTACACAGGAAAAATACGAAATGGCTTCGCGTTACGGTATATTGGATCTGTTGGACGCCGGTGCCACCGTCTATATCTACAAGTCCCCCGACAAAGCCTTCCTTCACGCCAAACTGATGGTCGCTGACGGGACTCTGGTGACTATCGGCAGCACAAACTACAACTTCCGCTCGCAAATGCTGGCGAGGGAGCTCAACTTCCTGTTCGAGGATGAGCGGATCGGTTCCTATTCCCTCGACTATATCCATGCATTGTTGAAAGACTGTAGGGTCGTGAGTCGTGAGGAAGCCGAGTCGTACAGGAATCTCCGCAGTTGGTACAACTACGTGATCATGCAGGTATGGGGATAACCGATGAAAAGACTCGCGTCAACCACAATCCTGGTCATGTCATTCCTCCTACTTTCCGTGCCGTTGTCGGCTTCGCCCTGGTGGGGAGGGTATCGGATCGGACTCGATGGATTCGATGTTCCTTCCCTTTCTCCTGAGGAGCACTGGTCCGTCTCATTCACAGCCGAACCGATTCCTGCGCTATTGTCGGGTCCGTCGGTACAATTCGGTTTGACTATGCCATCGTTTCCCTTCACCGATGACCACACCTACCTCTCACTAGGAGTCGGCACAAGTCTTGTCGCGCTGCAGGACCATCCATTCGACCGGTTGTTCAGGAGGGATAGCGCCTACACTCCCCGTATCGATGTCTTGTTCCTGTTCGACGTGCAGACGGGTATTTTCACAGCGACCTCGATCCTCCTCCAACCGATATCGTTCCATTTCGGGGATAAGCAGATCGGAATACTCGGAGTGCATCTGGTCAAGGACCACCAGGTCGATACCTGGGGTTGGGGAATACGTCTGTTTGAAATTGTCCACTATCTTTTTTAGGCGGTGTCATGAAACGTTTGTTCAGCATTCTCATAGTACTGGCAGTCCTCCCCCTTTCCTTGTACGCCACAACCATCGGTATTTCACTTGGGACTTTCGATGCGGAAAAGGGTTCCGGTTTTCTCGATGGCGGTACCCATGTACAGCTTGGTGTGGTCTCTGGTATCACACCACGATGGGAGGCGGAAGCTTTCATCATGACCGAAGCGACACCGGAGCCGTTTGGCGAAACCGTGGGAGCCTTGGTCTTTTCCTATGCCGTATTGGGCGCAGTGTACGAAAATGACGGCACGGTTCCTCTCTTCGCCAATGCGTACGTAGGATTCGGATTCATGGGTGATATCATGTCGGGATCCCATTATGGTCCGGTAATCCGCATCACGCCTATTTCTGTCGGAGGTCCGCAATTTCTACTCCGTGAAAGGACGTTCACGTTCGGTGCGTACTATAATATTCCAAGGAATTCGGTGGCACTGTTTTGGAATATATTTACACTTGATTTCTTCCTCTGATTGCCAAACGAAGCGAGAGGAGGGGGACCGCGAAGCGGTCCGCTCTTCCGAGCGGGTGCAGGCAACGTGAGGTGGCCGAAGGAACCTTTCATCACCTGTTCGCCGAATGGGGTTGACATTCGCAATTGTCAAAAAATTACTCATTTAATTCCGTTGTGATTCCTGTCACATTATTTCCCCATAAATCTTCGGTATATAGTAAGTTATATGATAATTCCTTATCAGATATTCTTTTAATATTATGAAGGGGTTGCGTGCACGCTATGTATAGTGTTATACTATGGGTAAATCCACCAGATAAGGAGTAGATATGATGAATACGAAACGACTGTGGAAGTTGTTGGCAGCTGTAGGAATTTTGCTTATCGTTGCAATTCCGGCGACCTTTGCCCAGGGCCAAAAAGAGGATGTGGACTCGATTAGTTTTGCTGGTTCCGGCGGGTATCCGCCCTTCAACTATCTGAATGAATCGGGCGATGTTATCGGCTTCGATGTAGATGTCGCACAGGAAATCGCCGATCGGCTCGGAAAGACAATGGAGTACAAGACCACTGCTTGGGATGGTATCATCGAGGGGCTCCGGGCCCGACGGTACGACGGGATTCTCGGCAGTATGGCGATTACACCCGAACGTGAGCAGCGGGTCGACTTTTCGATCCCCTATTATTTCAGCGGCGCACAGTTGCTGGTTCGCAAGGACGGGGGAATCGCAAGTCTCGATGACTTGAATAGCTCGCATGTGGTCGGATTGGTCACTGGGACAACCTTCGAACAGGATGCGGTGAAGCTTGGTGTGAAGGCAAAACTCTATGAGGACGACAACCAGACGCTGCTTGAACTGATCAACGGCCGAAACGACGGAGTCTTGACCGACCGTGTCGTAGGATTGTATGCGATTACCCAGCTCAAAGGTGGGGATGCGGTGACCGCTGTCGGTTCTGTATTGCGTGCCGAGAAGATGGGGATCGCATTCCACGAAGACGACGACGAGTTGCGCGAGCAGGTGAACAAGGTCCTTGCAGATATGCATGCGGACGGCACCCTGAGTGAAATCAGTGCCAAGTGGTTCAATGGCGAAGATATCACACGCGAGTAAGGTGGATATACGCCAATGCCAATGAAAATCATTCCATGGGATCTGGGGGCAATACCCTCACGATTCTTCCTCTTCGGAGAGGCGGCATGGTATACGGTCCAGATCACAGCCCTCGGCGTTCTGCTGGGGCTGGTGATCGGCCTTATCGTAGCCCTCGGCCGGCTGTCGAACAACAGGACGGTTTCGGCCTTCTCCCGTGCCTACATTTTTCTGATCAGGGGAACACCGCTGCTGGTGCAGCTGTTCATAGTCTACTACGGACTGACCTCGATCGTGACTATCGCGCCGATTCCCTCGGCAGTCATTGCACTGGGTGTCCATAATGGTGCCTATATCGCCGAGATTTTCCGTGGATCCATACAATCGATCCACTACGGGCAAATGGAGGCGGCCAGGAGCCTGGGGATGACACGTTCGAAAGCCATGCGGAGGATTATCCTGCCCCAAGCATTCAAACGTGCGGTTCCCTCGTTGGGAAACCAGCTGATCATCGCTTTGAAGGACAGTTCGCTGGCTTCAACGATCGCGGTTCCCGAGCTCATGCTTCGTGGAAGGCAAATGGGATCCTCGACCTTCATGTATATGGAGATGTTCATCATAGTGGGAATCTGGTACCTGTTGATGACGAGTGTCCTGTCGTATGCGATCCATAGGATCGAAACCAGATTGAAGGTGAGTGACCGTGACTGAACAAAAGAAAATCAAACCGGTAAAGAAACGGGAACCGGTAGATCCCGATGCACCGTTCTTGCGCATAGAGAAGTTGAACAAGTGGTATGGGGAGCTGCATGTGCTGAAAAACATCTCCCTGAGTGTCCAAAAAGGCGAGGTGGTCGTTATCATCGGGGCTTCCGGTAGTGGGAAGAGTACACTGCTGCGCTGTGTGAACTTCCTCGAGAAGGCGAAGGACGGGAAGATCTATATAGAGGGGAAGCGGATTCGCAACCAGGAGAAGCAGCTGAATAGGGTCCGCCAGGATCTCGGTATGGTATTCCAACATTTCAATTTATTTCCCCATATGACGGTCATCCAGAATGTGATGGAAGGGTTGGTCCAGGTCAAGGGGCTTCCGAAAGACGAGGCGAGGGAACGTGCCTTGGCCCTGTTGGACCAAGTGGGTTTGAGCGACAAGGCTGAAGTGTATCCTTCCATGCTCTCGGGTGGGCAGAAGCAGCGCGTGGCGATTGCCCGGGCCTTGGCCATGGATCCCAAGATCATGCTATTCGATGAACCGACCAGCGCGTTGGACCCCGAACTGGTTGGGGAGGTCCTGACGGTCATGACCGATCTGGCGAAACTGGGAATGACCATGTTGGTGGTGACCCATGAGATGTGGTTTGCCAAGGAGGTCGCCGATAGGGTGGTGTTCATGGATGATGGAGTCATCTTGGAGGAGGCTGCGCCCGAGAAGATGTTCAGTGCCCCGGAGCATGAGCGGACCTTGGAATTTCTCAAGCAGGTGTTGCCACCACAAGCAGATTAAGTGGAAACCATATAAATTCTTGCTTGGAGCCTTGCGGTTGTGTATCATGAAGCGTGTAGGAGGCCAAGATGGTCAAGATTACGACACTCGTCGACAATCATGCGCTGCCGGTCAAAGCTCTGGAGGCGGAACACGGGTTCTCGTGCCTCGTCGAAATCGGGGCCAAGCGGATCCTTTTCGATACCGGCACGGGCAAGGCTTTTATCCGCAATGCGAAACGTCTGGGCGTCGATTTGTCCAACTTGGACGATGTGGTGATCAGCCATGCGCATTACGACCATGGCGGTGGCTTGGTGCCTTTGCTCGAAACCTTTTCCTACCCGGTGTTGACTTTGTGGACGGGAATGGGGTTCGAAGACAAGAAATATGCCGATGATCCGGAAGGTCTGCGATACTTGGGGCCGGGATTCGATCGGAGCGACGCAGAGCATAGCAATGTGCTTTGGCATACGGTTTGTGCCGATACTGTCATGATACACCCGGGGGTCTGGTTGGTTTCGGCTTTCGATCGGATCCATCCGCTTGAGCAACCGAATCCCCGTTTTCTTGTCGAGCATCGACAAGAAAAGGTTGTCGATGATTTTAGCGATGAAGTGGCTATGGTGATCGATACGCCCAGAGGATTGGTCATGATTGCCGGCTGTTCGCATCCGGGAATACTCAACATGATAGATTCGGTGCGTTCCCGATTCCCCAAACCTTTGTATGCCTTGCTTGGAGGCATCCACCTGTTCGATGCGACGCCTGAACGGCGGGATGCCGTAGTCCGCCAATTGATCGCACAAGACATTCCTTTGCTTGGAGTTTCCCATTGCACCGGGGAAGAGGCGAGTAGCATGCTCGAAGAGAAGTTTCCCGGGTATTTTGCCAATCAGGCAGGGACTGTCACTACTATCACATGACAGGTATCAGCGGCTCGAACGAAGCTCCGCGGGCAGCGGGAACATAGGTGAGTGTCTCCCTGTCGAAAGCCAGGAAGGCTTCGGTGATTTCCCCCTTCTTGAGAATCGGTATCGCACGGGGGCCCGACCAGCCGTGTGAGGGATTCTTGAAGTGTTGGTATGTGATGGTAATCGAATCTCCAACCGACAGGTTGCTCAGACTGTTGTACACCTCGACAATCTTGGCATGTACAGTGATATTCGAAGTCCTGGTGAACAGTATCCATCGGGCATTGACCCGCTCTACGGAAATCTCGACATGGTCGGGAGCACCCGATTGCATCTTTCGATATTCCACTGGCGCGATTTCGGCAAACACAGGAGTTGCGCAAAACACTACCAAACATGCGAACACAGCCATACGGTTCATGATGCACCTCCATGTCCACAGTATATGCGAATATTCGGATGAATGGTCAACGTCTGTTTGACGATTTCCGGAAGATACCGTATGCTTTCCTTACGAAGCGAGAAGGAGGAATCCATGCAAACCATCCGCTGGGGTATGATAGGGTGTGGAGCCGTTACCGAACAGAAAAGTGGTCCTGCCTTCCAGAAGATCCTCGGATCCTCCTTGGTGGCCGTTATGAGTCGCCATGGGGAGCATGCTGCCGATTATGCGAGGCGTCATGGTGTTCCCCGTTGGTATGACGATGCCGCTCGGCTGATACAAGACACAGAAGTCGATGCCATCTATATAGCCACTCCGCCGAATGCACATCTCGACTATACGATCCAGGCCGCGCGTGCCGGAAAACCGGTCTATGTGGAAAAACCCATGGGACTGTCTTTCGAGCATAGTCGGCACATGGTCGAATGTTGCAAGGAAGCCGGAGTTCCGTTGTTCAGCGCCTATTACCGGCGGGCTTTGCCAAAATTCATGCAAATCAAGAAAATGCTCGCCGACGGAACTATCGGTACGGTCCGTGCAGTCACGGTACTGCTCTACCAAAGGCCGATAGGCGACGACCTCGACGGTTCGAGCTGGCGGGTGAAACCGGAGATAGCCGGTGGTGGGCGGTTCCATGACGTGGGGTGCCATACCCTGGATCTGTTGGATTGGTATTTCGGCCCGATTGTCGAAGCAAAGGGGATAGCGGGCAGGCAAGAGAACGATTACCCGGCAGAAGACATTGTCAGCGGAAGTTGGAAATTCGCTGGAGGTGTGCAAGGAAGTGGCATGTGGGTATTCAATGCATGGAGCGACCATGATCGGGTCGAGGTGATCGGAACCAAAGGGAACCTTTCCTTCAGTGTGCAGGACCTGGAGTCTCCGATTGAAATTGTTTCCGAAGGGGAATCGAGGACTGTCGGTGTTCCGGATCCTCCACAACATGTCGCACAACCCCTGATCCAAACGATCGTCGATACATTGCAGGGGAAAGGGACGTGCCCAAGTACCGGCGAAAGTGCATTGCGTACCGATTGGGTCATGTCGCAGCTCACGAAATAAACAAGAGAGGAGGCGAATATGTTCGTATCGCATCGGAATGAAATAGAAAAGAAACAGCTGAGCCATCCAGCCATGCAAGCGGTTGAGAAGCAGATCCTGATAGGTCCGGACCAGGGGTGGTCGGACCATGTCATGCGTTTGTTCACCCTGGGAAAGGGTGGGTATGCCCCCCGTCATTCACACCCTTGGCCCCATATCATGTATGTGGTGGAAGGGAAGGGCACCCTGTTTATGGATGGCACGGACCATCCGCTTACTCCTGGATCGGTAGCATATGTCCCGTCCGAGATCGAACACCAGGTGTCCAATGCCGGGGAGAAGGAATTTGTCTTCATGTGCATCGTGCCGAAAATCGGAGAAGCCTAGAATGGAAATTTCGAGCAGTACCACCTCGAATCATTTCAAGGTGTTGTTGCCCTATTGTCTTGGCTTGGCCGATCCCGCTTCCAATACGGCAAATCTGGCAAGGGCCCGGGATATGTTCGATACCGTCACCCCGGCTGAGACCATGGTGTTGGTGGATGCTGTCATGCGAACGGTCGAGGACATGGAACTTGTCAAGACAATCGTCACCAGGATGCTCCATTCCTTCACCAAAGCCCTTGCGGCACAAAGCCGTCCCTTCGAGCGGAGTTTTCCGTTGCTTGAGGAGATGATGTCGAGAAACGATCGGATTACCGCGATTCTCGATTCGTTGAAACCACAAGTTGTTTCAATGAATACCAAGAATTCCCACGCGATGCTCGCCAGGGACATGGTGGATGCGATCGATCGATTGTCCGCTCTGACGGCACACTATGCGATGAAGGAAAATATCTTGTTCCCTGTTATCGAGAAGTTTGTCGAAGAGAACCGTTGTGTGCAGCTCATGTGGGCAATACATGACGATGTGCGCATGACGCTCAAGGATTTGCGTGAGTCGTTGGAAAATGCCGATACACCACTTGCACAGCTGAACCGACAGTTCGGCCAACTGTTCTTCGACATGCGCTCGATGGTCTTCAGGGAAGAACAAGTCCTGTTTCCTGCGATCTTGCCCCGGATTCCCCGCAATGTGATGTTGACACTCTCCGAGAACCAACACGAGGAGGGACAAGCCGATCCCTCCGCCGCAAAGGATTCCTCCGACGGACGAATCGATCTCGTTACCGGGAACCCGACGGCACTCCAGTTGGTGCAGCTGTTCAACAATCTACCGGTCGATATCACGTTGGTGGACGAGGATGACAAGGTGGTGTACTTCAACACCCCCGAACATAGGATCTTTCCAAGAACCAAGGCTGTGGTCGGAAGGACTGTGCAAAACTGCCATCCGCCAAAAAGTGTCCACATTGTCCAGAAGATATTGGAAGCATTTCGGGCGGGTACGCGAAAAGAGGCTGAATTCAGGATAACCCTTGGCTCACGGTATGTGAGGATCACCTATACCGCCCTATACCATGGCGACGGTACATATGCCGGAACGCTTGAAGTTTCGCAAGACATCACCGGGTTTCGCGATATGGAAGGCGAAAAGCGGTTGCTCGATTGGCAGGACATGTGAAGTACTATTCCAAACGGAAAAGATTCGCTACTATACCGCATTGGTAGGAGATTGACATTGCGCCTTTCCAGAAAACGATATACCAAGAGGGTCCTCGGGTTGTTGACGATACTTGCTGTCGTCACGATTGCCCTTGCGTTTCCTGCTTTGTTTATCCACGACCATATGGAGAACCTGATCATTGAACGGCTTGGTATCGAGGCCAGGAATGTCGCCATTTCCATCGCGCACCTGATCGAGCAAGATATTGCACCGTATCGCAAGCTGGTGAATACCACCGGGCAAGGGGATCCACAATTCGACGAAGCCTATTATCTGCGCACAAATGCACTGCTTCGTGAAATCAAGCAGGAAATCGATGCTGATTTCATCTACACCGAGGCGGTGGTCTCCGACTCGGAGATAGCGTACATCTTGGATGCCGAGGATATGGCTAGTGAGGATTTCTCGGCTTTCGGCGAGCGTGAGGGTGTTACCGAGAACGAGTTGATCGCACATATCCGGAAGATGTCCTTGTTCACCGACGTGGTCGACTATCCGGATTGGGGGAAGTTGATTACCGGCTTCGCTCCGATTGTGGATGCGGCCGACGGCACGGTCGTCGGACTTGTCGGTGTGGATTTCGCCTTGGAAAAAGTCGGCGACATGCTGCGGAAGGTCAGTCTGGTGATTTTCCTCAGTTTTGTGATTCTCATAATCCTGATCTCGCTGGTCATGTACATACTGATCCTGTTGCGCATAGAGTCCCAGAAGACCGACTACCTTTCCGGCCTCCATAGCAAGAAATTCCATGAGTTCCGCCTGAATGATGCCATTGAGGATGCTCTGTCCACCAAACGGCCCCTTTCTCTGATGATGATCGATATCGACCGTTTCAAGGCGATCAACGACACCTATGGGCACCAGGTCGGTGACAGGGCGCTCAAATCCGTTGCAGACGTCCTGAAACTGAATACCCGTGTCGTGGATATCTGTTCACGCTACGGTGGGGACGAGTTCGTCGTTATCCTCCCGGAGACGAATTTGAAGGACGCGGTTGTTGCAGGGCAGCGGATAGTGGACAAGGTCCAACAGGTTTCCCAGGATTTCGATGGGTTGGCAGCCGGGGAGTTGACCGTGAGCATCGGTATCGCGCAATGGAGTCTGGATGAGACTCCCGAATCGTTGATGGAGAAAGCCGACAAGGCGTTGTACCAATCAAAGGAGACGGGACGCAACAAACTCACCGTATACCGCGAGGCGAAGCAGTCCGGGTGATGCCTTGCCCCTGCAGTCTACACCCGCATTGACAAAAGGAATCTCCTCTGGCACCATAGACCATGGTACAAATCCAAGACATTCTGTCTGACAACCTGGATACACTGAGACTCCACCAAGAGGTGCCGGTATGCATCGACTGTGGGCTCATGGGCTATCAAGAGGCGTTGGAACTGCAAGAGTCCCTTCATGAAGCTGTCTTGGCCGGATCCATGCCTTCAGTGGTCCTGCTGGTCGAACATCCTCCTGTAATCACACTCGGGCTCCGTAAGGAGCACAATATGCTGCTACTTTCCCAGAAGCGGTTGTTCGATCTGGGAATAGAGATCGTACAGGTTCGTCGGGGTGGAGGCGGTACCGCGCACAATCCGGGACAATTGGTGGTGTACCCGATTATAAAATTGCAGGATTTCGGGTTCCATGTGGCACCATTTGTCCACTATCTCGAACAGATCGCACTGGAGGTCCTCCAACACATCGGAGTGCCGTCGGGTAGGCGGAACCGGTACCCCGGACTCTGGGTCGATAGTCGCAAGATCGCCTCCGTGGGTATCCAGATAGCGCGGGGGGTGAGTATGCACGGCATAGCGATAAACTTGTACAACGATTTGGGTATCTTCGACCATATCGTACCATGTGGCATAGATGGCGTCGAGATGACCAACGCCGCAAGGGAAGGCGCCCACGATGTGCCTATGCGGCAACTCAAGGAAATCGTCCAATCCCGTTGTGTCTCCCTCATACCCGAATTCGCCGGGAACCGGGGAATATCCAAGTGAAGTCGCACCATATCCCGTTTCCCCCGTGGATCCGCAAGGGGTTGTCCACCGGTGTGCAGTACCACCGGACCGAGGGTCTGATCAAACGGTTGGATGTCGATACCATTTGTACGCAGGCGCACTGTCCCAACCAGCGCGAGTGTTGGGAGCGAGGAACTGCCACGGTCTTGATACTCGGTACCGTCTGCACGCGAAATTGTCCCTTCTGTTCTGTCTTGCACGGCATTCCCGAGCCACCCGATACCGATGAACCGCAACGGATCGCACAGTTGGCAAGTCGGCTTGGTATTCAGTATCTGGTGATCACCAGCGTGGACAGGGACGACCTGGCGGATGGGGGAGCCTCGCAATTCGTTGCTGTTGTGCAGGCATGCAGGGAAGCGAATCCCTCCATGCGTTTCGAATTGTTGGTACCCGACTTCAAGGGAGTTCAGGAGAGGGCGTTGGAGATAATGGACAACGTGCAACCCTTTGTGTTCGGGCATAACGTGGAGACGGTACCCGAATTGTATCCGGTGGCTCGTCCCGGTGGCGATTATGGGCGTTCGTTGGAGTTGTTGTCGCTTGCCAGGTCCCGATGGCCCGATATGCCTGTGAAGTCATCCCTGATGCTGGGGTTGGGTGAGACTGAAGGCCAGGTGCGTCAGGTCCTGCAAGACTTGCGGGACAGGGGATGCGACCGGTTGTGTATGGGGCAATACCTCAAACCTTCCAAGGATTCGCTTGAAGTCAAGGAATTCATCCATCCCGACCGGTTTGCGCGTTGGGCCCGAGAGGCCGAGGCGATGGGTTTCTCCTGGGTGCTTTCCGAACCGTTCGCACGCAGCAGCTACCATGCGCAGGACGCCACACATTCCGCGGAGAAGTGACGTTATTCCTGCTCCGACGATATCGATTTGGGAGGACGTTTCTTTGGCAGCAAGTGGTCAATCTCGCCGAGTATCGTCTCACGTATCGATTTTCTACTTTCCTTGAAAAAGAGGTCCAGGGTTTTCTTGAGGTTTGCCCGTGCATCCTTGCCCATATGGGTGTAGGCTTTCAGTATTGCCTGGGCCGATTGCAGTTTCTCATTGGTGAGGTCCTCAAGGGTCTTTGCGCCGGTTGCCTCGATCAGGTCGCAAAACCCCTTCACGAATTCGGCCCGCTCTTCCATGGAGACCTGTGCCAGCCACGTCCGTATGGCAGTGTTGATGGCCAATACTCCTTTGGACAGTCCATCTTCGGAAACAAACCGGGAGCCTAAGACCTCCCAAGAGAAGGGATCGTGTTGCAGAATGCTCTTTTGCCTGCTGGCTACGACGGTATAGGGGCCACCATGCTCCAACAACATGCCGACCGGTGATGATCGTGGAACGAAGGTCTTGATCTTGCCAAGGATGCGCTGGTAGGCATCGCTTTCGACAATGTGTGACTGGAACCCGGGTCCGTCGTTGTTGTAGATTGCCAGGATACGGTCCTGCTGCTCTTCCGAGGCTTTCACAGCTGCGTATGCAGCCAGATTGCCTCCCTTGGAATGACCTCCAAGATAGAATTCACCCTCAAGCGATTCGAAAGCCTTGTTGGCAAAGTCGGCAGCCTGTTGTTGTGCGGGAACTTCATCCATGAAGCTCATCTGCAAGTCCTCCTTCCAACCGGCAAGGTTGGTGTCGGTGCCCCTGAAGGCGAGGAAGTGGAGGTTCTTTCGAATAGATACCACCATGGCGACAAATTGTTTGGACTGGTCGAAATCTATCTGCTTCTCAAATCCGCTGAGGTGGACATTGGCAAACCGTTTGGTGGCTGCAGCCTGATGAAGGAGTTTCGGCACTTCGCCGAAGAATCCGAGCGGGTCGGAATCCTTGTATTTCCCTTGCATGACCTTGGCATATGCTCGGTCGATTTCGGCAAGCGGAAGGGATTTCTCGCCGATGGATGGTGCGAGTATGGTTTCGAATTCTCCGTAGGCAAGGGTAGAGAGCAGCAAGCTGTCGATTTCATTCAGCGGATCCTTGCCGAAGCTTAAATCGCCGCGCCAGGACAGGTAATCGTAGATGTCGGCCATACTCCGATTTCTCCTTCTGGGGTTACCTGTATGTTTATGGTATTCCCCACCATATCTACAATATGGTCACGATTTGGTCCGGTCAAGATGTCGGTGCGGGCAACGTGAGGCGAGCGAAGGAACCTTTCTTTTCCCAGGTAGTGCGCAGGAAGAAGAATAAAATGCTCGAACGGTATTTTTTTTGTCACAGCTGTGATAATTGGTATATCGAAATAAATAAATATTGACATCTTATGAGGGTGTTATATAGTGATGCAATACAATTAGTTGTGAAAAGGAAGTTTATCTATGAAAATGAAATCAGTCAAAAGAATGCTCGTTCCCGTCTTGTTGATTGCACTCTTCTCCGTGCTCATTGGTTGCGACCTTGCCGTCGGCGGCCTGCCGATGGGAGATGGTGCACTTCGGAGCCTCGAATCCGCCTCTGCGAGTGTTGGTGCTGCCGCGAAGGGAAAGGGGCCAACCGCTTTCACTGCAACCGTTAACATGTATCAGGATTATACAAGCGTCGTCACCCTCGATATGGGCAATAGCAATCATCACAAGACGGTCGAAGAGACGCTGTACAGCACACAATATGGTCCGTATGGTGGTGTTATCGAGTCTGATTGGGACCTGCTGAACGGTAAGAATGTCGTCATGTCGAATGTCACCAACTATAATCTCGATCCGGTCACCGGAGAAATCTCTGGCTCGAACCATAGTGTGATCAATGTTGTGGATGAATTGGGGAATGTTGTGTTGACGCTCGATGCCAACGGTGTGCTCGACGGGTCACTTCTTGGAGCCACCATAGACATGAATTGGGTGGCGAAGGAAACATATGGCGTGAAGCTGCAAGCGCGGGGCAAGGTCGCCGGTACCTTTGTATGGGCAACTTTCGATCTTGAAACTGAAAAACTTGTATTTAATATTCTTCCCAACGGCACGTTCACCCTCAGCGGCACCTACAACTGACGTTAGTGCCTGGTACCGGTTATTAAATTTGTATACAATTTATGAGTATTCTTGTTTTAGATGCCGTCAGAAAGTAGGAATCTTAAACTTTTAAACGGATTTTGTATTCAAAAACGAAAGTTGGTACCAGGTACCTCGACCCAAGAATTTTAAACCGGTGAAAAGAAAAGTGTGAACGTATATTGATGCCGATATTCTGGATTGGTATAAGACTGAGGGGAATGGGTATCAGACAAGGATCAATCAGGTTTTACAGTAGGGGATACTCAGGGGAAACGTACCTTTTTATGTAAAAGAGAATGATATCCCTAAAAAGAATAAAGATTCTTGATGGATAGAAGGTTCTTGCTTAATCTTATGAGCAACATCCCTCTTTCGGATGGCGAGTAACAGTATAACCAACTCAGTGTCGTATATCCGGGAGATGATTCTGTAACTGTCAATCCTGTATCTCCAGTAGCCCGATAAGTTGTTGGATAACGGTTTCCCAAGGGCACGGGGATCTACGCAACCCTCGAGTTTTTTCAGGTATTTCAGGATTTTAATTTTCACAGAGTTATCCAAAGCCGAAAGTTCCTTTTCTGCTTGGGTTTCAAATCTTATCTGCCAAGCCATTCGCTTCGATGACTTCTTCAAGCGTATGGGTAGTACTGCGTCCTGCCCTGAGATCTTCTTCGCGTTTTTGGGCTAAATAGACCAACTCCAAATCACTAACTTTTTCCAAGAGTGCTTCCTGAATATAATAGGTTTTCGTTCTTCCGGTTTGTTTCGCCAAATTATCGAGACGATCGACCAATTCTTTTGGTAATCGCACGGAGATAGATTTACTCATTTCAATGTCCTCCTGGACATATTGTATGACATGTAATACACGTAACACAAGTATTCAAAGCTAAAGCCCTGAAATGGTACTGATGACTCATTCTCCAATGATCTTGATCAACACCCGCTTATTCCGCTTGCCGTCGAACTCGAAGTAGAAAATCTGCTCCCATGTGCCGAAATCCAATTCACCGTCGGTAATGGCAACCACCGTCTCACGTCCCATGATAGTCCGTTTCAAGTGGGCATCGGCATTGTCCTCATATCCATTGTGCTGGTATTGGGAATAGGGCTTCTCCGGAGCAATACCTTCGAGCCACTTCTCGTAGTCGTTGTGGAGTCCGCGTTCATCATCATTGATGAATACGCTGGCGGTGATGTTCATGGCGTTCACCAGGACCAATCCTTCCCGTACCCCGCTATCGGTTACCGCTTCCTGGACCTTTTGTGTTATGTTCACCAAGCCTCGTCTGGTAGGCAGATTGAAGTGCAGTTCCCTTCGATATGATTTCATTGTTGTTCCTCCTGGAGCTACCATGGTACCATAGGCAGGAAATTCTGTACAAAGGAGTATTGGCATGAACTATTGTTGGACTACCATCATGGTGAAGGACTTGGATACATCGATCGGATTCTATAGGGATATCGTCGGCTTGCCGGTCAACCGACGTTTCAATGCCGGACCCAACGGTGAAATCGCTTTTCTTGGAGCAGGAGAGACACAAATCGAGTTGATCCAGCGCCCCGGTGCAACATTTGTCGTCGGCAATGGAATTACATTGGGTTTTGCGGTCGAATCCTTGGACAAGACGCTAGCGTTCATAGCTGACCATGGCATCGTGGTGGAAAGCGGTCCGTTCCAACCAAACGACCATATCAGGTTCTTCTACGTCCAGGATCCCGACGGAGTCAAGGTGCAATTTTCCGAGTCCATGTGACAATACCCATGGTATACTGCGGCTGAACCATGTTGAAATTCAGGATTCTTAAGACGTATTTTCTTGAAATCCTCCTTCTTGTGGCCATAGCGATCATTGCGACAGTCGTTATGGTCTCCTGGTTCCTCAATTCCCATTTCGAACGTTCCACGACACTCATGGTGAACCAACTGAACCAGGAATTCCTGGCAGAGAGCCACAGGATCAACGAGTACTTGCAGAAAATGGTCAAGATAAGCGGTATGGAGCTGTTCTTCGAGCCTTCGGTACAGAAGCTCATGTACCAGAGGGATCTCACCAATTTCGATGTGGTGACAAGCATTCGACGATTGGATGCTGTCATGAGCACCAATATCCATACCCACTCCATCTACGTCTACAATGCAGCGAACGATTATATCTACGCCACATCCAATGTGGATTCGGATAGTGTCGAAAAATTCAAGGATGCAGGCGTGACCGAGCTGTTCTCCGGATCCGCCGACCATAGGCGGCTGGCCCCGATTCCACGCTATGCCGATAGCCCCTCGGGAACAATTCCTGTCTACTCCTTTGTGTTTTATGATATCCAGAAGACCGAACCCCGCATCGGTGGAGCATTGGTCATGAACATCACCTTGGATTGGCTGCGGGAAATCTTCAAGGATGTGGACGGATCGCGATCGCAAGTCATGTTTGTCGACGAAGCGGGAACCATTGCCTATCATACCGACTCCTCACTGTTTCTCAAGAATATCGCCGAGGATGCAATGTTCAAGCAGATGGTCGCAAGCAATAGTCCCTCCGGTTATTTCCTGTATGGAGCAGGGAAGGAGAAGACATTTGTCTTCTACTCGAAGAGTGCGGAAGATCCGTTGTTTCTCATGCGCATATATCCCTTCGATACGATCATGGGCGGAATTGTCAGCATGCGCATCACCACGCTCCTGCTGGTCCTGGCATGTATAACGGTAGCAATGATTCTCGCTGTCCTCATTTCCAGAAGACTGTACAAACCTATCCACCAGATGGTGAGTCGGGTCAATGCAGGCGATAAGGAAGCCTTGTACGAAGAAGGCGAGTTGCGATTCCTCTCTTCCAGCATCGATCGCATGTTGTCTCAGGCGGAAACATTCGAGGAGACTACCGAATCATACAGGACATTGTTGCAGACCGATGTCCTACGTGAAATGCTTCTGGGGAAGATCGGCGATCCGGATTTGATGCTTGGTCAGTTCAAGGAATACAAGTTGCCGTTTTCCCTCGACACACCACTTCAAATCATCGGATTGAAACCTCTCGACGAGAGTGTGCTGGAAAGACTGGGGCTTGGTTTGCTTAACGTTCATATGGAGATTCCGTTCGAAGGAGAACGGCTGCTGGTTGTCACCCAGGATTGCAATGCCCAACAATTGCAGGAGTTGTACGATCGTTCGATTGCCAATGGAATTGAGCTGGTGATTTTCAGCAAGCGGATCGAACACCCGTTCCAACTCTTGAACCACGCCTCCTTGATACTCGAGGAATTGCGTTTCTCCTTCATGTACGAGGTGGGTGCCAAGCTGGAAGGGAAGGACTTGAAGCGGTCCCTGAATGCTGGAGCCTATCCAACCGAGTTGGAGAAGAATCTTCTGCACCTTCTGCACCAAGGAAGGGCGATCGAGGCCTACGATGTGTATACTGGTTTCTTTGAGGAAATTGCCAAGTATTCCTTCACCCATTTCAGGTTTAGCATGAAACGGCTCTACATTTCCCTGCAGTTGCTGGTCAAGGAGATGCAAGGCACCGGATGCTTTATCGATTCCCGGGAGCTTTCTATCGGAAAGTTCGAACTGTCCTTGGAGAGCTTGGGCCGACGTTCGGATTTGGATGATTTTTTCCACCAGTGGTTCGACCGTTTCGAAGAGGAACTGCAGCGTTGCAAGGCCCAGAAGAACCGCTCGATAGCCGAACAGATCAAACAGGTGGTGGAAAACGAATTCGCAAATCCAAATCTCTGCCTACAATTTCTTGCGGATAAGGTACACCTTTCGGTTTCCTATGTTTCGAAAGTTTTCAAGGATTGCGAAGGAGTATCGGTTAGCGATTACTGTTTGGGGGTCCGTATGGGGAAAGCTGCCGAATTGTTGGAGGAAAGCGATATCCCTATCAAAGATATCGCCTCGGCCGTGGGCTTTTCGAATGAGAACTATTTCTATGCGGTATTTCGGAAACAACGTGGGCTGACCCCCACTGAATTCCGTAAGCGTGCCCGACTATAAAATCCGACAATCGCCGGGATAGTGAGAATTTGCAGTTTCGGGACGGATTGCACCTTCCTATACTGACAGTGCGAAACAAGGAAGGAGGTTCCTATGCAAAAGAATGGAAAGGTTTTTATTGTTGTGTCCCTACTGTTGGTCCTGGCAAGCGGATTCGTATTTGCCGGTGGTGGAGCAGAGGCCGCATCTTCTGGTGAGGCGAAGCAGAACGTCATGCTCTATTCGTCGTTGAAGGACTCGCAATTGGCGGCGATCAAAGAGGGCTTCATGCAGAAGTATCCCAACATCACCATGGACTATTACACTGCCGGAACCGGTAATGTGATGACCAAGTTGGCGACAGAACAGCAAGCCGGTGGAATTTCAGCCGACATCATCTGGGTTGGAGATCCCACCAACTACATCGATTTCAAGGAACAGGGCTTGCTCATGCCGTACGATTCTCCAGCAGCCGCATCGATCCCCGACAAGTTCAAGGATCCTGACCGTTTGTACATGTCGGCACGGTTGATCATGCTGGGATTCGTATACAACACGAACCTGGTGAAAGGTAACTCGATTCCCAAGACATGGGAAGACCTGCTGAAGCCCGAGTTCAAGGATTATGTGGCAATGACCGACCCCACGACCAGCGGAACAACACTGTTCACCGTTGCCGGATTGGTCCAGAACCCGCGTTATGGATGGTCATACTTTGAGAAGCTCAAGGCCAATGGTGTCAAGCTTGAGAATGGTTCCAGTGGTGTGGTGAACAAGGCAGCGGCTGGAGAGTACAAGGTTTCGATTGGAGTCGACTACATTGCCCGTACAGTCATGGCACAGGGAGCGACCATAGGGTTCGTGTACCCCGACAACGACATTCCCATTATCGAAAGTCCTATTGCGATCATCAAGAATACCAAGAATCTCGAAGCAGCCAAGAAATTGTATGACTATATTATCAGCGAAGACGGGCAATCCGTCCTGCTCGAAGAATACACCATGCCGATCAATCCGAATATGAAGCTTGAGAATGCGATCGATGTGAAGGTTGCCGAGGCCAAGATGCTGCCGGTGGATCCTATCGTATTGGTCCGTGACAAATTGAGCATGCTCGAGAAGTTCGACTCGATCTTCAAGTAAAGAGCAAATCCCCGAACATCTTATCGAAGTGCGGTTCCAGGCTTGTCCTGGGGCCGCAACCAAAACTCATTAGGAGGCATACGTATGGCGATTGTCGCAATGAAAGACGTCACCGTTCAATATGGGAAAAATGTCGTAATCGAAGGGTTGTCGCTTGAGGTTGAGAAAGGTGAGAACCTGGCCATCGTCGGCCCATCGAGTTGCGGCAAGACGACCCTCATGCGGGCACTCTGTGGATTCATCAAGATCTCGCACGGAGAGATTGTCATCAAGGACACGGTCGTTTCCTCTCCAGCTAAACGGATCATGGTCGCCCCGGAGAATCGCAGGATCGGTGTGGTATTCCAAGATTATGCCGTATGGCCGCACCTCACAGTCATAGAGAACATCATCTATCCGCTGAAGAAGCGAAAAGTCAACAAAGTCGAGGCGAAGGAACGGGCCTACGCAGCCCTGGCGCAAGTCAAGATGAGCGATTTTGCAGACCGGCTTCCATCGCAATTGTCGGGTGGACAGCAACAACGGGTTGCATTGGCGAGAGCGTTGGTCTCGTCCGCGGAGCTGATTGTGCTGGATGAGCCGATCACAAACCTAGATGCCACATTGAGGGAAGAAATGGCATATGAGATCCGCAATCTCCAGAAGACCATCGGTGTGACAGTCATCTACATTACCCATGACCAGGAAACCGCCATGACCATCTCGGACAGGATGGTGATTATGGATAAGGTCGGGAAAATTCGCCAGTTGGGGACTCCCGAGGAGATATGGACCCATCCTACAGACCGCGACGTGTACACATTCCTCGGGGTTTCCAACTTCCTGCCGCTGGTGAAGGACGAGGAACGTGTCCGGCTTGTCTCGGATACAGCACCCCAAACAATCGTGAATACGTTCTTCGATATCCCGAAAACCTATGGTCCGAACCTGTTGTTGGCTTCCCGACCCATGGATATCAGGCTTTCCCCCCTGTCCGATACGGATGCTGGCGTGGTCAGGGGAGTGGTGCAACGGGTCACCTACCTGGGCAACCAGTTCGACTATATCGTCGATATCGGCGGTCATGAAATCCGGGTCCAGGAAGACTCCCTGGAGGCCTTCCGTCGGGGCGTTCCGGAAGAAGGTTCTATCAGGGCGGTGGAATTTCTCAGCCCCTCGTTGTATGAGGCTGACGCACACGATCCCCGGTTTGTCTTCTGACAACCGATATAGTGGAGTAATAGTATGAAATACTTTTTGACACATATGTTCCAGAGGAAATCCTCGATAGGAGACCGACGTATCGGACTTGACGAAGGATTGTTCATCCTGTCGCTTGTCATCCTGATTGTAACAGTCCTCTTTCCTATCCTCATGATTGTGATCCGAACCTTTTTCAAGGGGACCCAGCTCGATTGGCGCTTGTTCACCCAAGTGGTCCTGGCACCGGAGAATCTCTCGGCGATCATCAATACCGTACGGATCGCATTCATGGTGACGGTGTTCGGAACCTTGTTGGGATTGTTCTACGCATGGTTGATCGGGCGAAGCGACATTCCCCTCAAGGGCGTCATGAAAGCGCTCTTCACCATCCCCTACATGTTTCCCCCGTTCTTTGGAGCCATGGCATGGAGTCTTATGCTTGCACCTCGATCGGGCTATGTGAACAAGCTGTTCATGCAGATCACCGGAGGAACATCGCCATTGTTGAATATCAATACCATCGGTGGAATCGTATTTGTGGAGACCTGCTACTATTTTCCGTTCGTATTCTTGCAGGTGGTCAGTGCGCTGGAGCGGATGGACCCGACGCTTGAGGAATCGGCACGGATTGCTGGAGCCGGCCAATGGTACGTCATACGGAAAATCACGCTTCCACTGGTCTTGCCGGCGATTGCGGCAGGGGCCATGCTGATTCTGATTTCGTCGTTGTCCCACTTCGGCGTCCCGGCTATCCTAGGATTTTCCAACAATATCTTCACCTTGCCCACCAAGATATACCAATTGATAAACCGGTCCGCAGGAAGCTTCCAAGGAATCCGGGAAGGGGCATCGCTTTCAATACTCCTGGTGGTTGTCGTGGTCGCAGCGTTGTATTTGCAGCGATTGGTACTCAAGACAGGCCACTACGATATCATCAAGGGCAAGAGCATGCGTCCCATGCTGATCAAGCTTCGTGGTGCGAAGATCCCTATGCTCTCGATCAGTCTGGTCTCGCTGTTTGTCATCGTGGTGGTGCCGTTGTTCATGATATTCATCGTCGGCTTCCTCAAAGCCTATGGATTACCCTTGAAGTTGGAAAATCTCACCATGCGCAATTACCAGTATATCCTTGGACAATCGAAGATGGTTCAGGATTCGATTGTAAACAGTCTGTTCCTGTCGGTTTCCTCCGGTGTCATCACCATGTTCCTCGGCGTAATGATCGCGTACGTGGTCATCAAGGTGAAACCGAAGGGCAAGGGATTTTTGGAGATTCTCTCGCTGTTGCCGTACTCGATTCCCGGTATCGTGTTGGCTATCGGTGTCATTCTGGTTTGGAGCGGGGCCTTCGGCGTCAACCTGTACAACACCATCTGGATTATCCTGATCGCCTATATTGCCCGGTATGTTTCCTTTGCGATGAAATCGGCCTCGGCCTCATTGGAACAGGTCCATTATTCCTTGGAGGAAGCTGCACGATCCTGTGGTGCTACGCACTTGGAGTCCTTGCGCGATATCACCCTCCCGTTGATTCGGCCGGGCATGGTCGCCGGGTTCTTCCTGATCTTCCTTCCGGCCATGCGGGAACTGACTACTTCCGTATTGTTGTATGGACCGTTCACCCGGACATTGGGAGTTGCGATCTATGCCATCAATTCAGAGGGCAATACCGTTCAAGCCTCTGCTTTGGCAACCGTGGCGATTGGGATTATCGTTGCGGGAAACCTCGCCCTCCGATTTATTACAAAAGAACGAAAGGGGTTGTAAATGAGCCAGATAACACTGAAAAACGTAACAAAGGAATTCGTAACCCGTGGAGGGCATCGGGTGGTCGCGGTCGACAATTTCAATCTGACGATCAATGAAGGGGAATGTTTCTCCTTCCTGGGGCCTTCCGGATGTGGAAAGACCACGACCTTACGGATGATCGCCGGCTTCGAGGATCTCTCGGAAGGTGAGATTTGGCTGGGGGACAAACCTGTATCCATCAAATCGAAGAACCTCTACGTTCCTCCCGAGGAACGGGGGCTGGGTATGGTATTCCAATCGTTTGCCGTATGGCCACACCTGAATGTGTTCGAGAATGTGGCTTTCCCCCTGCGGGTGATGAAACTGCCGAAACATGAAATCCGAGAACGTGTGCTTTCAGCCCTTTCCCATACAGACCTGCTCAGTTCGGAACGTGTGTATCCTTCGGATCTGTCCGGCGGGCAACAGCAACGTATCGCCCTGGCACGATCGATAGTGACCAATCCACGGGTGATGCTGTTGGATGAGCCATTGTCGAATCTCGACCCCAAACTGCGTGAATCCATGCGGTTCGAAATCAAGGCACTGCAGAAGAAATTCAATTTCACCATCATCTTCGTGACACATGACCAATCGGAGGCCATGGCACTCTCCGACAGGATGCTGGTCATGGATCTGGGCAAGATTGTCCAAGTGGGTGCACCGGACGAACTGTACCAGAATCCGACGAACAAATTCGTGTATGGGTTCCTCGGTTTGTCCAATTTCCTGAAGGTGGAAGCTGTGAAGGGCAATGTTTTTCCGAAAGGAGGAGTCGACATGCCGATTCCATTCAAGTTGCCCGAAGGAGTAGCCGATGGAGATGGTCTGCTCGCGTCTCGGCCGAATGAAATCGATATTTCGATGGATGCGGAGGGAGGATACCCTGCGAAGATCGAAAAGCGGCTCTATATGACCTTCTGCATCGAGTACCACATAAAGATCGGTAAGCAAACGATTCGGATACACACCTCGCATGCCAATGTGTTCCCTGAAGGAAGCGATTGCTTCATCCACTTCAAGAACCCACGATGGTATGCCAAGGAATCGCAGGAAATCGAGTTGGAACGGACGGAGCGACAGGTATTCTAATTAGAAGGAGATACGGTCCCGGCTGATCCGTTGCACCAAGAATATGAGTATGGTGGAGATAAACAGCATGAGACTGCTTACCAACAGTGCATACCCGAGGTTGGTTACCGAAGCTATTTCGGTGACCAGCCAAGGAAATATCATCCGTCCGACTGTTCCTGCCACGATATAGGACAATGAGATGAATGCGGTATTCTGTGGGAACCAGGTTGAAGTCACGACGATGTACATGGGGATGGTGGAACCGGCGAAGAATCCGCACAGTGCGACAAACACGAGCACCAATACGATGTTGGTTGTCATGGTCGCACCCACAAGGGAAAGGCCTGCCAACAGCATGCCGATTATCGATAGGAGGAACGGCTTTCCTCCCTTGTTCATCACCGGTCCGATTATCAACCGGGAAATTGCAGTGCCGATCCAAAACACGGTAAGGGAAGCTGCTGTAATGGCGGCGGGTTGTGCAAGTTCGGTCTCGACATAGACCGGAATCCAAGCCGAGCATACGATCTGGCTTCCCATATAGAACATGATAACCAACGTATACAGGATGAAAGCCTTATCCTTCAGCAGTGCGCTGATAGGACCCACTTGAACTTCTTCGGCAGCCTGATTGCCCTGTTCCAAACGTTCGGACTTTTTCCTGCTGTCCCGCGACCGCTGGCTCAGCAGGCTCAGTATCACGATTATAGCCAACACGATACCGACCAGACCATATGCCCAACGCCACGAAGGGCCCTTGAATGGAAGGATCAGATATCCGGTTGCGATTGCCCCGGCGCTATAGCAGAAATGCAGTAGAGGGACATACAACGACCGTTTTTCATAGTAGTCGCTTGCAAGGGCGGCATTGGAGCCGCTGTCTATCAAAAATGATCCGAACCCGATGACCATATAGAAAAGGAACAGCAGGATACTCCCGCTTGAGATTGCGATCGATCCGAGGGCGATTGCCATGGCTATATAACCGATCCTGGCGACAGTACTTTGGCGAAACCGTTTCATGACCAGCAGCGAGAGGATCATGGAAATGATCGCGCCGAGTTGTTGCGAGCTGACCAATGTACCCGAGTCCGTCAGGCTCAATCCGGTCGAGGCCATGATATTGGTTGCCAATGGACCGAGCAGGTTGTAGGCGACTGCAAAAAAGAAAAAGGCGGCGAAGAGGAGGGCTGGATGCATCGTGTCGAATCCTTTTACCAATCCGGGTGTACCGATTGTATCATGCGGACCTGTCCGATTTCAATTGGGGATACTGGACGAGAACATGCCACTGCTCCATACTATTCCCTATGTTGAAGACATTGCGGCTCAAGGCGAGGCTACTCAAGCAACAGGTCGGCACCTTGGTACTTGCCTATACCCATCCGAAGACACCGTGGTATGCGAAAGTCTGGTTGCTACTTGTCATTTCCTATGCGATGAGTCCTATCGACCTTATACCCGATTTCGTCCCAATCCTTGGGCTGCTGGATGACTTGATTCTCATTCCCTTGGGAGTCGTGGTGGCAGTACGGATTATTCCAAGACACATATGGGAGGAATGCAAGGCGCAAACAGAGAATGGAGTGGCTGTACCCAGGGTCTACCGCGCTATCGGAACGGTAGTCATCGTACTCCTTTGGGCGATTATTCTGGTTGCGTTGGTTCGACTAGTGGCAAACACTGGTGGGTGAAAGGAAACAGTGATTGTAGATGGCATGGAGATGCTGTAGAATAGGCTGATAATGAAGCGATTGATTTGGAATATAACCAAACGGTTTCTCGTCATCATACCAGTGGCGGTCCTTTTCCTCTACATGTATGCCCAGCTGGTTACGCTCGAACAGCAGAACGCCCGTGAAAAGGTGATTTCAGAACATACGGGACACCTCAAGCTCATGGAATACATGATCAACAATGTATTCGAAGAATATTATTCGACACTGCACCTGATTCGCAATTCAAACGAAATGACAAACTATCTGGCCGAACCTTCGGATATGAACCGCAAGGAAGTGGAGGCCTTTTTCGGTCGGATGTCCGACAATCGCCCCTATATCAACGGGTTGTTGGTCGGCTCCCGTTCGGTTGAACCGATATTCGGCCTCACCGCCTTTGACGGTAATCGAGCTGCCGTTTACGGGACCGTCCCCTTTCCTGGAATCTGGTATGAGATGGTATCCCATGTGGTACATGCTCCAGAGCAAGGATTCTATTTTTCTCCATTGATGTATGTGGTGGGAGAGGCGCAGGGTGGAGCGAAGGTTCCGGTCATTGGAACTTCAATACCCGTATATACGGATGGAGAAGTCACCGCCACCATAAGCATGCTGGTGGATGGAAAGCATATCCTGTCCATGATCGAGCGTTTCCTGATCGATCACCCCAGTGAGATCCGCTATGGGCTTGCCGATGACAAGGGCAATTGGATTTTACGTACCGACGGTTCCTTGATACGTTCATATGCCCCCGAGGGAACAACGTTGGTTCGGGATACTCCCGAACTGTGGGATCAGATAGTGCGCGAGGATGATGGAGAAGCCGCCTTCGACGGGTCGAACTACCACTTCCAGTCGTTCGATCCATTCAAGGATACCAGTGCCTACTATATGTCGCATCCACATTTTCTGATCGGCGTCATGTCGTTTGCAGATGATGATGTGATAGTGCTTGAAGATTCGTTTCTCTTGCGCAATCGTCCGCTTCGGTGGGTATTGGCTGTCTTGATTCTCGTGTTGGGTGGGTTTATAAACCTATTGGCCTATTTCAGGCGGAATGATAGGGAACTGCTGGCGGTGAGCAATCTCGTCTCCGACCAGTCGCACGATGGGGTGGTTATCACCGATACCATGTTGCAAGTCACCTACTGCAACAAGACTTTCGAATCCATGACCGGATTCTCGAACGATGAGATTCTTGCGGGAAGGCATGATGTCCGGGCTTTGTCCGGTGATCAATTCGATTCTGCCACGGTCATGCGACTCTCATCGGTCCAGAACCAATCGATCGAATCTTGGCAAGGGTTTCTTTGGGTAGTTGGCAAACGCCACTGCGCCCTGACCCATTTGAGTGTGAGCAGTATCTCGAATAACCAAGGTCATGCCATCCATACAGTCGGACTCTATTCGAATCCCAGGAACCTTTCCAAAGAATCGTTTGAGAAGATGGTGCTTGCTCAGGACCAATCGACACATGAAATGGATATATATCCTCTGCAATTGTTGGAAACGAAGAGAAGCCGGGACCAGGGATTCGTATCGGTCTATTTGAAATTGCTGAATATCGATTTGATCGAGGCGCAATATTCACTTGACGAGCATTATGTATTGGGAGCCCAGGTCCGTGAAAGAATCGCACAGGCAATGCAGGAAGGTGATTTGATTATCCAGTATTCTCCCGATACATTCCTTTTGGCCATGCATGTTTCCGACCACGCCGATCCAAAGGAAATCGCGATGGTCCAGAAAGTCTTCGAAGAACCGTTCGGCTTGCGCGACAAGAAAGAGGTGATACGGATTCGAAGCGGGGTTTCCGCATCTTCCCCGCACTGTCCCAATGCCGCGACTATGCTTCGCCAGTGTCGGATGGCACTTGCCGCGCAGGACCACTTCGAACGAAGCGGAGCCTTGGTATATGATCGGACGGTCGATGACCATTTGCTCCGCTATTATGCGATCCTGCAGGCCTTTCCCGAGGCGTTGGCAAAACAACAGCTTCAAGTGAATTTCCAACCGGTGGTGGATGTCTCGACCAATATGATTCGTGGTGCGGAGGCGTTGATTCGCTGGAACCACCCCACGCTTGGTGCGGTTTCTCCAATAGAGTTCATTCCGATTGTCGAACAGAACCATTTGGAACGGAGTCTGGGCAAATATGTGGTCGAGCAGGTGGTGCGTTTCCTGCAAGAGTTGCAGGAGAAGAGTTTTTCCCAAATCGGGATTTCCATGAACCTCTGTCCAACCGAATTGCAGGATGCGGATTTGGTTCCCCACATGGTGCGTACCTTGAATTCGCATGGAGTCGACCACGATCGTCTGGTGATCGAATTGACCGAACGGACCTTGCTCACCGACCTGGAGGCAGCGAACTCGGTGCTCGAAGAATTGCACAAGGAGCATATCCAGGTCGCCATCGATGATTTCGGAACTGGTTTCTCTTCTCTCAGCTACCTGCATGAATTGGATGTCGATACATTGAAGATCGACAGGTCCTTCATCAAGGGGTATCCTGGAATCGACGATGGTGTGATCCTCAAGGCTATGGTCGGTATGGCCAAGGAATTGGCGATTCCTGTCCTGGTTGAAGGCATCGAGTCGTTCGAGCAACTGGAATTCCTGAAATCCTTGGGCGTCTCGGCCTACCAGGGGTTCCTATTTTCCCGAGCAGTCGATGAAAAGGGCTTCATGGACCTGCTCAACAGTTAGAACATACTACATGTGCATACATAAACCTCTTTGAATGTCACTCAATATGACAAAAATAATGTTATTAAACATATTATTATGTGTTATACATAATAAAGACATTATAGATGTCAAAAAATGATTAGGGGAATAGGTATGAAAAGAGTATGGTTATTTCTCTTGGTTCTTGTTGTATTTGTTGGCTTGGTAGGGTGTCCGGAGGGGATTCTAGATACGAATTCAAACAATGGAGGTGGGCTGGAGATTACTTTGCAGAATCTGCTACGAGTTATTGAAAGCGATCGAGATTATTATGACCATCCTTCCAGTATAGTTGACTTGCAATTTCCTGAGGCTGATGAAATTGGTGCGACATATTATACCTTGCAATTTTCTACTGACGGTACGTCATGGGCTGATTGGGAAAATAGCGAAGGTCCAGTTACGACAGATTACAATAACTTCAGTATTCCTGTTGATCAAAGCTATTATTTCCGTTTGAAGATCTCTGGTGGCCTATTTGATAATCAGTATTCGAATGAGGAGCTTGTTACAAGAAGTACCATGGATACATGGTTTCAAGGATTTTCTTATACATACTCGAGTCCATTGGGAGGGTCCATGGAAGTTGGAGACACCTTGGAAACTTCTTTTACCTTAAAACAACTCGATTATCCTACATATACTACCGTAGACGACGGATTGACATACCAATGGTATAGACTGAATCCTACGGACTTTTCTGAGAAAACGGTGATAGAAGGAGCGATCTCCACGAATTATACCATTCAAGATGCAGATATAGATAAAATTCTTCTAATTCGTGCCTCTGAGACGCCTAGCGAAGGAAAGGTTGGTGGATTTATGCAGTTGTACTTTCTTGAAGTGGTCGAATAGCTCAATACACCCAAGCCATCCCCACGGTCGCCGACAGTGAAGGTGACAACGGACTGCTCGATTGCCATGGGAAGGCATCGTCCGCTTCTCCCATATTCGCTGTCACGTAGCCGTTGAAGCTGAAGCCCTGCAGTACGTTCCAACTACCGCCGACCATGATTACGGCGCTCAAGTCCAGGGGGGACACGATCGAACGGAGGCTGAGGCTCCACGCGTCGCTCGGAGCGTAGGAGATCTCCGGATAGAGATACAGGCCATAGTTCTTGACTGCTTCGGTTGTGGCTTCCCACTCCCCGAACGGACGCACCAAAGTCTCCAGGCGGAAGGAGAGTGTCCCTTGCCACCCCACATTCACGAGGTGGAAGAACCCGGCGCTGAGTATCCATGAATCCTTCAATTCCTCGGCAATGTCCTCGGGGTAGGCCAGATTCGCCGAAGTCGACACATACCAGTCCGCCCCGACATTTCCCTGCAAGGCGATGTAGGGAGACACTACTTGGCCGGTCGGATTGCCGCTGGTATGGTCCGCCCGATACGCACCTCCCGTCTCGACCTTTACCTTTCCCACTGTCGTATAGTAGCGGGCTCCCAAAGTGGTCCTGCCGACATCCGCATCGGCAAGATCTTCGGGGGGAATCACGACAGCTTCGACAAACGAGAACGCACCTAAGGGGATATTCACCGATGTGAGCCATGTGGTCGATGCGCGCAACTCCTGGTCCTGCAGATTAACACCTGTATCGGTACTGCCGAACAACACATCGGCCGCATTGAACAACATGCCGTCGCCCCAACCTACACGCGTCTTTCCCGCGGTAAGGCGGAATGAGGGGAACCGTACCCGCAGATAGGCCCGGTCGATAGAGAATTCCGGTTGCCAAAGGTTGATGCCGGTATCCTGATACGCCGTATACCTGTCGATGAAGGAAATGGCGACATCGCCCCGCACATTGCCCTCGTTGGGTGACTTGAACGAAACCGAGGCCTCTGTAGCCATGGTGTACAGCGAAGAGACATCGTTTCCCGTATCGCGCACCTGCATCACATGGTAGAGATTCAGATCGACCACCGTATCGGCAGCAGCCGAAAGGGGAAGGAGTGAACACAGGGCCAACAATGCGATAGTCGCGATACGTAGGAATTTCATACAACCTCCAGTTACCAGGTAAGATTCTGCAAAGTGAAGATGACCGGATCGAGATCGACATCGATATCCAAATGGGTCAAGCGCATCTCGGTTGCCGAGTCACGCTTCATCTTGTCCGCAATCTTTGTGATTTTCGGCAGGGTCCGGTTATCGACCGTCATCGTCTCCAACACCGCCATCTCCTTCAACAAACGTCCGGCCTTGGTCGAGAACTCACCCTTCCACACCATATAGGTCCCGGTATCGACCCAAACCTTCTGCATGGGGTAAGCGACCGTCCTGGTCTTCGCGGTAAATTCCAGGACATAGCAGTCCCTGCCGCTTATGCGCTCGTTGCCCAACAGCCTGACATCGTATTGGGAGAGGGTATCCTTCTCACCGGTCATGTCTTCGTAGGAGATATCGCTCCCCAACATCGACTGGCGCAATGCCGCTCCCTGCAACCGGATCAGCTCCTCCGCATCGGGGTAGAAGAGGTACAGTTCGCCTTCGGTCCGCAAAACCTTCTGCCCCCGCTCGGCGACACTGGTGAATTCGATGAGCGAGTCGTAAGCCCCGCGGGACCAGGACCGGAAGGTACTGGTCTTTACACCGAACCTGTCGGTCGTTACAATCTCGCCCTCGGCGTAGGAAGTGTCGAACGTCTCCAGGGCATCCATCTGCCTCACGATATCCTCTGCCGTCATAGCCCCGACAGTAGCAATCGAAACCAAAGCGACCACCACGACCGCCATCATGCGAATCCTCATATTGTTGCTCCTATACATAGCGCAATGCCTCCACCGGTTCGATTCTCGATGCCTTTCGTGAAGGTATCAACGTTGCAGCCGCAGAAATGACCACCGAATAGACATACACGATCAACGTTGTCCAAATATTGAACCTCGGATACAGCACGCTGGAGATCTCCATATCGATACCGCTGAGCGCATCGGTGAAATTCAATCCGAATTTGCCGAGGTACACCGTGATACCTGCGCCGATCAAAACGCCTGCCGCGGCACCGATCGCACTGATGAACACCCCTTCCAGGAAAAACAGGCGTGTCAATTCCTTTCCATGCATACCCAGTGCAGCGAGTGTGCCTATCTCCCGCATCCGTTCATAGATCACCATCATGGTGGTGTTTATTATCACCGTACTGCCTAGCAGCAGGAAGAATACCCCGATAAAGTAGTAGATGTACTGCGCGAGCTCGATAAAGCCGTACATCATGCTGATTTCGTTGAAGGCTTTGATATCCAGTGCCGAACCGAGAGCCGACTCCAAATCCGCCTTGATCGCAGTGGCAGCCTTCCGTTCGTCGCCCTCGACCATGACCAATACTTCCAATACCTCGTTGTCCATGCGCAGGAAGTGCTGGACACGGTCCAGTGGGGCCCAGAAGAATTGCGAATTCAACGAAGCGACCGGAAAGGCCGCAAGACCGACTATCTCAAGGGTCATGGCGTTGTTGCCCCGGGCAGCTGTGGAGCTGATGATCGTCACCTTGTCCCCGATCTCCAGTTTCAGGTCCCTGGCCAGGACCGAGCCTATGAGCATCTCGTTCTTGCCCGCTTCGGGAATCCGTCCCTCCTTGATGGAGGCCGCGAAATCACTATATGCGGCTTCGAGGGCAAAGTCTGCTCCGATTCCCACCGCCGGGTGGTTGCCCCCATTCACATAGAAGGCGGAAGGGAAGGTGATGCGCGGCACGTAGGCCGTCACATCGGACCGCTTGGCGAGCGCCTGGTCGATCCGTTGCCAATCGACGGTCAAGTGGATGGGATTGTAGCGCTCGTACTCTTCGTATTGGGCATTGCGGATCCTCACTTCCCCGGTATAGTAGGTGGCCAGGTTTTGTGCCATATCGTCACGCATCCCCTGCACCATGGCAAAGAGGAATACGATACTCATGGACGCCACCGCGATAGCGATACCCGAGAGCAGGGACCTCCGTTTGTTCCGCGAAATGTTGCGGAATGCCACATGTATCAATTTCATTGTCATGATCTGCTCCTTTACTGGTGTCTCAGACACGATGGGATATCCATCTTCAACGCCCGTCTGGTCGGAATCCAAGCCACGAGCATGGATAGGATCGATCCGAAGAAGAAGGCTGTTATGATGGTCGATGGACTCCAGGTTCCACGGAACGAACTTTGGATGCGGTATCCCATGTCCATATCGCGCATCAACAGTCCGAAATCGATGCCGACATTCACCATGTAGAAGTTTATCGCGATTCCCAACAGCACCCCGATGGTTGAACCGATCAACCCGATGCCCCCGGCCTCCACCATGAAGGCCAACTGGATACTACGGTCATTCATGCCGAGAGCCCGCATCATCCCCAATTCCCGGATCCGCTCATAGATTGCCATAAGCATGGTGTTGGATATGCCCACCGCAGCTATGATGAACACCAAGAAGAGGATCATGCCCGTTCCACCGCGTTTCGCCTCGGCAAGCGCCACATAGTCGCGGGCAAGGTCGTCCCAACTGACGACCAGCAGGTCGTTTCCGCTCGGGTCGAGCAACTGCTGGATCCGTGTCACCTCCTCAGCAATCTCCGCCGTCTCCGGCAATGCGATGTTTATCTCGGTCGCCGCTCCCTCCATCGCCAGATAATCGCCTATGGTATCCATGGGAACCATAAGTAGTGTCCTGTTCACGTTGGGATTGGGGCAATTGACGATTCCGACAATCTGCATATCCATGGCTTCGTAGAAACCGCCGTTGCCACGGGTTACCAAGGTGACCCAATAGCCGACCTTTGCCCCGATGTCCTCGGCGAACCAGGAGCCTATCACCAATTCATTGGTTCCACTCTCGACAAAGCGCCCTTCGATCAGGGTGTCCTCGAATCGGAACACGGTATTGTCCAGCTCGGGGTCCACCGCTGTCACCTGGACCGGCATATTGCCATCCTCGCCGAAGTCCTCGCTGTAGAGGATCAGGTCCGCGGAGAACATTGTGCGTGGTGCCGCTGCGATACCTTTCTTCCGCAAGGTCTCGACTATGCCATACGGTTCCTCGATCGATATGTCCAAGGGACGCATCAACCGTTCTTCCCAATAGTCGGGATGCATGATACGGGCCGATGCGGTCTCATACCAGCGCAGGTTGCGCATCGATTCGAATTCGGCTCCCAACAAAATCGAATCGACCACGATATACATCATCAACCCGACAGCTATCGCCACCGCGGTGATGATTGTCCGCCTTTTGTACCGGGTAAGGTTCTTCAAGGCCAATGAGATGATGAATCTCACGGTTACCTCCTTTCGTCGCTGACGATCTGCCCGTCGTGCAACAATACCAGGCGTTTCGCATATTCCATGACCATGCTGTCGTGGGTGGAGAAGATGAAGGTGGTATGGTACTTCCGGTTCATCTCCTGCATGAGCTTGAGGATCTCCTCGCCTGTCTTGGAATCGAGGTTGGCGGTCGGTTCATCGGCCAGGACGATCTTGGGGTTCTTCACCAGAGCCCTGGCAATGGCGATGCGTTGCTGCTGGCCACCGGAGAGCCGATCGGGCCGGCGGTGCTCCATTCCCTCTAGTCCTACTTCCTTGAGTATGCGCATGGTCCGTTCCTCGATCTCCTTTTCCGGGATGTTGAGGATAGACAACACGAACGATACATTCTCGTAGGCGCTCAGGACCGGTATAAGATTGTAGGTCTGGAAAATGAATCCCAGGTTGTTGCGACGGAACTCGGTCTTGGCCTTCTTGTCCATGGTGGAGACCGGCTGTCCCCCGATAGTGATCTCTCCCCCGTCGAGAGCGTCGATACACCCTATGAGGTTCAGCAAGGTCGTCTTTCCGGAGCCGGAAGGTCCTGCGATGGAGAGGAATTCCCCATCGCCGATGTCCAGGGATACTCCCTTGAGCGCCTTGACTACTGTTTCTCCCGCCTTGTAGTTGCGGATAACGTTTTGCACCTGAATCATGTTGTCTCCTCCTATTGGTGTCTCAGACAAGATGGAATATCCATTTTGATGGCCCGTCGGGTCGGAATCCACGCAACCAGCATGGAAAGGAAAATTCCCGAAATGAACGTTGTCAAAATACTTTTCAAACTCCATGCACCGCGAAAAATGCCCTGCACCCGATAGGCCATGTCCATTTCCCGCATGAAGAAGCCGAAATCCAACCCCTCCTGCACGATATATATGTTCGCCAGCATGCCGAGGGCCACACCGATCGACGAGCCCAGCAGACCGATTCCTCCTGCTTCCAGCATGAACAGCCAGTGGATGCTTCCGTCATCCATTCCCAACGCCCGCATCATTCCCAATTCGCGGGTCCGTTCGTTGATCACCATGAGCATGGTGTTTGAAATACCCACTGCGGCAATCAGGAATACCAGGAACAACATGGTCGACGACCCGCCGCGTTCGGCGTGAATCATGGCAAGGTAGTCTCCAGCCAAATCCCTCCAGGTCATGACCGTCGCAGAGTTGTCGGATGCACCCATGAGGTGCGCTATCGCTTGGGCCTCGATATCGACATCGGCCGTTTCGGGCAAGGCGATGTCTATCTCGGTGGCCAGATTCTCCATGGCAAGGTAATCGGCGACCGTATCGATGGGTACCATGAGCAGCGAGCGGTTCACATTCGGATTCGGACAATTGACAATTCCCACGATCCGCATGTCCATGGCCTCGAAGAATCCTCCATTGCCACGGGTGACCAACGTCACCCAATACCCGACCTTTGCCTGCAGGTCTTCGGCCATCCACGACCCGATCACCAGCTCGTTCTTGCCGCTTTCGGCGAAGCGTCCCTCCAACAAGGTGTCTTCAAACCGGAATACGGTATGGTCCAAGGTGGTATCCACCGCTGTTACCTGGACAGGTAGATTCCCCTCTTCCCCAAAGTCCTCGCTGGAGAGGATAAGGTCGGCGGCGAACATGATCCGCGGCGTGGCATCGTAGCCCTGCGCCTGCAACAACCGTACCTTCGCATAGGGGTCGTCGATCGATACATCCAACGGCAGCATCAAGCGGTCTTCCCAATAGCCGGTGGCCATGATCCGCACCGAGGAGGTCTCGTACCACAACAAATTGCGCACCGATTCCCTGTCGACACCTATGAGGATCGAATCGATGAGGATGAACAGCATCAGGCCGATCGCTATGGTAACCGCAGTGATTATTGTCCTTCGTTTGTAACGTGTGAGATTCTTGCCTGCCAGTACAACGAGGAACATCGACCGCATCTTCTACCTCCGCCCGGTTTCCGGCTCTTCGGTGTCGACCGGCTTGGCAGGTGCGGGTGTCTGCGATTTCTGCAGGGCTGCACTTCCGAGCACCGTACCCAGGTTCATGTTGTCCAGTATCGATGCCGGCATGAGCATCATGGAGTTGTTCTGCCGGATTCCCTCGTACACCATGTTCATTGCCCGCAGTTGCAAGGCTGTGGGGTTCTCCGCGTACATGACGGCAGCTTCCTCGAACTGCTTGGCAATCTCGACCTCCGCGGTCGCCAGGATTACCCGGGACTGCTTTTCCCGCTGGGCCTGCGCCTGCTTGCTCAAGGCATCCTCCAATTCCTTCGGAATGATGATGTCGGTGATCTCGATCGAGAGGATGGTGACCCCCCACGGATTTGTCTTGGCATCGAGGGCAAGTTGGATTTCCTTGCCCAGCTCCTCACGTTCGGATAGGAGCGAGGAAAGGTCGTGTTTGCCGATCGCATCGCGAAGTGCAGTCTGGGCCGAAAGGATGACCGCTTCGATATAGTTCTCCACTTCAAGGATCGCATGCTTCGCATCCCAGATCATCCAGAAGGCGAGCGCATCGACATGCACGGGAACGGTATCGCGGGTCAACGTCTTCTCCGCGCTGAAATCCGTTGCGCGTATACGGGTATCCACGAATTCCGCGATCCGGTCCACCAAGGGTATGAGGAACAGCAAGCCCGGACCATGCACTTTCCTGAATCGTCCCATGCGCAATACCACCACCTTGTCCCAGTGCAGGATCAATTGGACCGACGAGGCGACAAGCAGGCCGGCGGTACCTGCCAAACCCAACGGGTAGAGGGCATTGCCCAAATGTCCCAGGATGATCAGCCAGATGATTACGCAGAACTGGATGATGGTTGCCCACATGGGTAAAAGGGATACCAGCAGCCCTGCCGCCAGGATGATCACCGCCAAGGTGATCACTGGATCGAAGGGGATCCAGGGGAACAGGGTCATCTGGATCCATATGCCGCAGCCGATGAAGAGCGCGAGGATAAAGAACGATACGGCGCCAAAAGCGAAGTCGCGTTTCAACGTGAACTGCTGCAAGTTCTTGATGCGTTCGAATTTTCGGGTGAATAGATTCATGATAGGTCTCCCTTTGGTACGATATCGCTTCCCAGGTCTTGGATGTGGTCCAACAGTTCTTCGAGTGTGAAGCCGTAGGAAGCCGCTTTCGTGATAAATGAGCGGGTGATCTCGGTGAGGATCCGCTCACGTTCAATTGCATCGATGGTGATCTGTTTCTCGCTTATGAATGTTCCCGAACCCTGTTGTGTCACCACGATGTCCCTGATTTCCATTTCATTGTAGGCGCGGGCAACGGTGTTCGGGTTGATGCTGAGGTCGACGGCAAGGCTGCGCACAGTCGGTAGCCGAGCACCTTTGGAAAGGCGCCCGTCGGCGATTGCCATTTCCACTTGCAGGATGATTTGCTTGTAGTAGGGGATTCCGCTCTTGGGATCGAGAGTAAACGTGATTGGTGTCTGGTCAGCATCCTTTGTCATAACAACCCTTCCGAGTGGATTGTACTAGTGTATTAGTACAATTGTCAATAGGCCGGTTGTTTTTTTTTCTTGGTGGACGTTCAGGTGGTTTTCGTATGAATCGTGGCGGTCGGCGGCTGCTTGAGCTTGACGTCGGGCAATCCTTTTTGCATATTGTGCATACGAGGAGATACGGATGCGTTTTGTAAACATAGCGACAATGGTTCTGGTACTGGTTCTGGTGTTGGGAGCCATTTCCTGTAAAGGCAACTCTACGTCCGCATCGAGACAGGAAGGAGTTGATGTGGCAACTGCCATTACAGCACAATACAGGAAGATTTCTCCCCAACTGGCGAAGGAGATGATGGATTCGGGTGATCCGCTTGTCATAGTGGATGTGCGAACCGATGCCGAATATGCCCAGGGACACATTCCCGGGGCAATCCTGATTCCGAATGAGACCATAAGTACGACCCAAAAACCCGGGCAGTTGCCCGAATTGGACGATGTGATCCTCGTCTATTGTCGAAGTGGCAATAGGAGCGCACAGGCAGCACGCAAGCTTGCGTCGTTGGGGTATGTGAATGTATATGACTTCGGAGGAATCGTAGATTGGCCGTACGAGACGGTTCGATAAGCCGCTATCGACTTTATGCAGTGCCGCGGGAGGCGCGAAGGAGTGGGTAATGAAGCGAGGAATTCGAGACACGATCAGAAGACCCGATTATGAACGTGATCCCGATTGGGATCTCGGGGAAGTGCTTGCGGGTCACAAGAAACATACGAATCGGACGAATCGGCAACCGGTACAGGCTCCAGAAGAGGAAGTGCTGGAAGATCGTGAGGACCGGTTTCCCAATACCGACTAGTGGTCTGTGACAGCTTGCCATAGACGACTGAATCAGGCTACTGTTGGGCCATGGTCATTCTCTCGGTAGAAAATATCTCAAAAACAGTTAAGGACGAGCCTTTGTTCCAGGATGTCACGTTTGGAATGCAACGTGGCGAGAAGATCGGGCTGGTAGGCCCGAACGGGTGTGGCAAGAGCACGTTCCTTCGAGTGCTCGAGGGTACCATGTCCACCGACTCCGGCACCGTCGCCAAAGCCCGCGAATTGTCTATTTCTGTGCTGGAACAACAACCCCGCTTCCAAAGCGGGCAAAAGGTGGAGGATTTCCTGCTCGATGGCGACCATCCGTCCATACACCTGTTGCGTACCTACCACGCCCTCGTGGACGAAGGCAAGGCGCATACCAGAGCGAGCGGGAACCGGTTGCACCAGGTTATGGAGCAGATCGAGCATACCCATGCATGGGATGTGCAAACCCGTTTCGCCTCGTTTCTGGGAGAATTGCAGGGTCCCTCTCTCGATACTCCCATGGAGGTGTTGTCCGGTGGGATGCTCAAGAAGGTAGCCATAGCCAGGGTGCTCGCAGTGGATGCCGACCTGTTGCTGTTGGATGAACCCACGAACCATCTCGATATTCCCACTATCGAATGGCTGGAACGCTATTTGGCATCACCTGCCATTTCCGTCGTCCTGGTCACCCATGACCGGTACCTTTTGGACCATGTGTGTACGGGGATCATGGAATTCGACCGGGGGTATGTCTACCAACATCCCGGTGCCTATACCCAGTTCCTGCAGCGCCGTGAAGAACGTCTGTCGAGTCTGCAGGCGGAGCAGGATCGGCTCAAGACAGTCTTGCGCAGGGAATTGGAATGGTTGTCGCGTGGCCCCAAGGCCAGGACCGGAAAGGATTCCGGACGGAAGAACCGTATCGGTATCATGCAGGAGTCGTTGACCACCGACCAACCACATATGGCGGCATTCACATCGATGCACCGCCGCATGGGAAAGAAGATCCTCGAGTTGGAGCATATCGGCAAGACCTATGGGGATACACCGGTTGTGCTTCCCTTCACCCATAGTTTTTCCAAGGGTGAGCGTATCGGATTGATCGGTCCCAACGGTTCGGGCAAGACCACCCTGTTGGAAATGATCGCAGGCAGGATCGAGCCCGACCAAGGAGTTGTCGATGTCGGCTTGAATACGGCCTTCGGGTACTACGACCAACTCGATACACCGATGGACCTCGGTATGACGGTACTCGAACACATCTCGGAAATTGCCGAGGAGGTGACCGTCGCACCGGGGCAGACCTTGAGTGCCGCCCGCTTTTTGGAATTGTTCGGGTTTCCCGTTTCGTTCCATAGGATCTCGATCGGATTGCTCAGCGGTGGCGAACGCCGGCGGTTGCATCTTGTCGGGGTGCTCATGCAAGCTCCCAACTTCCTTTTACTCGACGAACCGACGAATGATCTGGATATCGATACCATACGTCGCCTCGAAGAGTATCTCCTCGATTTCACCGGTTGTGCACTGGTGGTCTCGCACGACCGGGCTTTTCTCGACCGCATAGCCGACACGTTGTTCGTTTTCAGCCAAGACGGATGTATCGTGGAGTTCGCCGGTTCCTTCAGCGATTACCAGCAAGCTCTGGTCGAGGAGGAAAAGACGGTTGTTCGGGAAGTGGAGGAGAAGAAGAGCCGTCCTTCCCAACGGGAGAAGAAGGCTGGCTTGACGTTCAAGGAACGCAAGGAGCTGGAACTTCTGATGGCTCGGATAGATGTGGTCGAGGGAGAAATCGCCGCACTTGAGGCGGGCTTCGCTTCCCGTGATGTGGATCCCGCCACATTGGCCAAACGGACCCAAGCCTATGCGGAGAAACAAGCGCTGCTTGAGAAGAATCTGCTGAGGTGGGAAGAGCTGGCCGCCAAGGAATAGCTGCTGGTACACGGACGGTTATGCCAACGGTCCCCGCAGGCTCCTTTCCAATAACCGGGCAGTCCTGAACTCCCATACGGAAAACAAAACCAATCCGATGACGACAAGGATATACCCGACGGCTCCGATATAGGCGAGTCGTTCGCCCAATACCACCAGTCCGAGAAAGGATGCGGTTATCGGTTCGGTCAGTCCATAAAGAAAGGCATGGGATGCCGGTATACGTCGGGCTCCGGTGGTGAACAGCCAATAGGGGATTGCCGTCGAGACGAATCCCAGGGCTAGGGCAAGGGAGAACACACCAGGTTCTGCGATCCATGCGATACCTTGGAATGCAACAATCGGCATGAGTACCAGAGAGGCGGCGCCCATAACGACAAACGAGGACTCCAACGGTGTGGCATTCTTTTGCATGGAACGTAGATTGGTGCCGACAAAGGTCCAGGTGGCTCCTGCGGTCGCCGCGAAAAGACTACCAAGCAGCAAGCGGTTTCCTTCTGCTGTGGTATCGCCGGAAATTGCCATGAAGAAACACCCCGAGGCGATAATGATCGAAGAGACGAGCCAGGAGAGGCTTTGGCGTTCCTTTCGTACGAATTGTGCGAACAAACCGCTGAATAGTGGAGGGGTGCCGATGAATATCATGGTGGCGATCGTAACTCCCGCGTTGCGTATTCCCATGTAAATCGAAGTTTGTGCTATTGCCAGGGCCACCGCGCAGGAAAGAAGCGTTGGAATTGGGAATCGTGTCCCTTTTGAGAAGATTTTGCCCCCATGGGATACCATGAGGATTACCGCGAGCCCGATAGCTCCGATTGCGAGTTTGATAGCTCCGACGGCAAGTGGGGAGATGGAATAGGGGAGAAACGACGCGAAGGTTCCGTATGTTCCCCAGAAGACGCCCGCAAGCAGTACTTGGGAAGCGCCGATTGTTCTTGTATGCATGACAGTCAGCGTACAGCTGTGTAGGGGAACTGTCAATAAAAACGAAAAAGGTGCGTTCGGTATTGCGTTTTCGGTTCAACTTGCAGTTTCCAGTATGGGACAAAATCACTGGAATAAACTTGCAATCACCTAGTATCCACAATCCGAATCAGCACCTTTTTACCACGAAAACCATAAAGATTATCGTACCGGTTCAAGCCAGCATGGGAATCGAACCCTTGTATAGTCACCAGACCTTGCCACTGTTCTTGCCTTAATATATAGATTTTCCAAACATTGGTCAATAGGTATGCGGAAAATGTTGCAAATGGCAAATCGTAGTGGTACTGTCACACATACCCAAAGCCTTGGGTGCGGGGGGATTCGGACGTGACTGGAATAGAGAAATTGCGGGCAGCAGTCCGATTCGATATGGTGCGCAAGCCTGTCAGGCAACGTGGGTATCTGCGTCCTTTGACTTGGATACTCAGTTATCCTTCAGTTTGGAAACATCGGTTGGTAATAACAAAGAGGGACATGGAAGGTCTGAAACCTCCCTATCTGCTGTTGTGTACCCATCATGCATTCATGGATTTCAAGGTCACCACCGCTGCAATCTTCCCCCATCGCGCCAACTATGTGGTCGCCATCGATGGTTTTATCGGACGCGAATGGCTATTGCGACAAGCCGGCGGTATTTGCAAGCGGAAATTCACCAACGATATCCAACTTATCCGACAGATCAGGCATGTGATAGTGAAACAGGGTGATATCCTGGCCTTGTATCCCGAAGCCCGCTACTCCTTGATCGGTACCAATGCGGTGCTTCCCGATTCGTTGGGGAAGATGGTCAAGTTGTTGGGTGTTCCGGTGGTGATGCTGAACATGCATGGCAACTACCTGAACAGTCCATGTTGGAATCTTACCGAGCGTGGAAACAGGCTGGCTGCCGATCTGACGCAAATACTGAGCGTCGAGGAATTGAAGGACAGCACGGTTGCACAAATCAATCAACGGATTGGAGAAGCGTTCTCCTACGATGAATATGCATGGCAGAAGGACCAGGGGATCGTCATAGACTATCCGAAACGGGCCGAGGGGCTGCACAAGGTCCTGTACCAGTGTCCCCACTGCCTCTCCGAATACCGCATGACCAGCGATGGTGCCCGAATCTCATGCACTGCGTGCAACAAGAGTTGGGAAATGACGGAGCTCGGTGAATTGCGCGCAGTCCACAAAGCGGATGACGAACAGTCGTTGCATACGGAATTCACCCATATTCCCGATTGGTACGAGTTCGAGCGCGGCAATGTTCGTGCCGAAGTGGAGAGCGGGACCTACCGGCTTCAAGTTGAAGCCACTGTGGACGCGCTTCCCAATGCAAAACGATACATAAGGCTCGGGACCGCCATGCTTTCGCATTCGATGGATGGCTTCGTATTGGATGGAGTGTTCGACGGCCAGCCGTTCCGATTGGAAAAAACGGTCGCATCCATGTATTCCTGCCATATTGAGTATGACTATTTCGGTCGGGGCGATTGTATCGATCTGTCGACCTTGGAGGACACCTACTACATCTATCCGCATGGAAGCGAATTCTCGGTGACAAAAATGGCTCTGGCTACCGAAGAGTTGTTCTTTGCTCAGAGACGCAACGGATAGGCCTCACCTGCGTTTCATTTTCCGAGCGAGTGTAGGCAACGTAAGGAGCCATAGCTCTCCCCTTGGGGCAGGAAAGGAGGCCAAGTCTCCCTGGTCCGGCTCTTGCCTTGGGATAAGGATCCCCTTCACTGCGAATCCACAGTAACCGTCGATTCTATCATGGCAATGAATTCGGCAAGAGTCATGTCAAGCGCCGCACTCATCCGTTCCACCGTATGCAGGGTAGGGCTGTGGGTGCCATGCAGTATCTTGTACAGATGGGACCGGGCAATGCCGATATCACGGGCGAATTGTGCAATAGGGTAGTTGTTTGCTTTCAAGTATTGATGTAAGGCTTGTTCTATTTGCATGCAACAATGATATCATAATTATCTTGCGATAAAAGATTACCATGATATCCAATGAGGAATAAAGTCGGGCAGGGCCATTGCCGATTGGTATAAGGCTATTTTCCCAACGCCGATTCGTCTATCCCCGCATCCACTGCTGCTCGGCTGATGGCGTCGATGCCATTCAAGCATCCCTGTTTGGTGGCGTATCCCTCTTCTGCCATAGCGATATTCTGTCCATTCGATGCCAGCAACCGATAGCGGAATTGGCTTGCATTGTCCAGATAGACTTCATATTTGGGAAATTTCTTCTTCTCGACTTTTTGCAAGGTCTGGTCTTCGACTGCGGCTGTCGCGTTCTTCTTGATCGCCTCGATCCCGTCCTTGCAGTTGCGAAGGCTTGCGTAGTTTTGGCTGGTAAGGACGGTCTGATAGTTGGCCGCCTGAAGATTGAAACGGAAGAACCCTTTCGGGGTCTTGGAAATGATAAATTTTCCCGGCATAATCGACTCCTTCAAATATATATATTACCAATATAACCCGAAATATATGAAAAGGATATAAAAAACCACGGAGTACAAATACCCCGTGGCCCTTATGCATGCAACGTCATCGGATCATGTTGCCCGAAGCAAATGGAGGGCGAAGCCCCCTACCTCATCCTTGAGGTATATGACGGTGAGACGGCCTTTCGCATCCCTTCTTCCTGTGGCTTCATCGGCCTCAACTCCGAAGTTCCTCAAATATTCCAAAGCCCGCTCGATATCCCATGTGCGTATGCCGATATGTCCATGGGTTCCAAGAAACGGATGTTTCATGATCTCGATATGTTCACTGGCGAAGAACGAGGTGGTACCCTCGGTCACCGGCTGCAAGAAAACACCCAATGCCATGGTTATGTTGCTTGCTTCCTCCGGATCCGAAGGGTTTACTCCCATGTGTGCAAAGGAGAACCCGTGGACAGCCGCCACCGCTTCCCGACTCAAACGGGTGATCTCATCCCATCGACCCTGGTTTATCAGGTCCGATTTCACCATCCAGCTACCGCCACAGGCGACAACATAGGGCTTGCGTATATAGGAAGCGAGGTTGTGCATCCCGATTCCACCGGTAGGCATGAAGCGGAGTGTGGGGAATGGACCGCTGAGGGCATCGAGCATATCCACACCTCCCGATGCTTCGGCTGGAAAGAACTTGAGCACCGAAAGGTCTCGTCGCATGGCCGATTGGATTTCCGACGGGTTGTTCACACCGGGATAGATCGTGACATTCCGCTGAAGACAGTATTCGACCACATCGTCGCTGTACCCGGGTGACACGATGAATTTCGCCCCCGCATCGATTGCCCTTCGGGCAGCCTCGACCGATGTGATGGTACCTGCTCCGACCAGGAGTTGGGGCAATTGCGAGCTGAGTATCCGGATACCTTCTTCTCCGGCGGCTGTCCGGAATGTGATCTCGGCGACCGGTAGGCCGCCGGCAAGCAATGCTTTGCCCAGTGGGAGGGCCTGTTCGGGGGAATCGATCTTGATTACGGGTACAATACCGATGTTCCGTATTGTTTCATGCATGTCTGCCATGGGGACCTTCCTTGCGATGATCGTCGGGATCATCGGGTGTGATGCGGAAAGTATAGCACCGGCCTTTGAAAAATGGAACAATATTCCGAAAAACATTGACCTTTTGGTGTCCGGTGGTATAATCAGGGCATCACGAAACTATAGGATGGAATCCATGAAACAGATCGTTACCTTCGGAGAAGTCATGCTCCGCCTGAAATCACCACAGAACGAGCGGTTCTTCCAATCCCCGTGCCTGGAAGCAACGTTTGGCGGTGGGGAAGCCAATGTCGCCGTATCGTTGAACCTGTTGGGTGACAAGGCCAGTTTCGTTACCGCCTTGCCCAAGAATGCGATCGGGGACTCGGCAATTTCCGAATTGCGTCGCCATGGTGTCGATACATCGAAGATTGTCCGCACGAAGGAAGGGCGGGTCGGCATCTACTTCCTGGAGACCGGAGCGAACCAGCGTCCATCGAAAGTAGTGTACGACCGGGAAGGTGCGGCGATTGCCTTGGCCAAACCGGGCGACTTCAACTGGAAGGAACTCTTTTCCGATGTGGATTGGTTCCATATCACCGGAATAACACCGGCACTCTCCCAATCGGCCGCGGATTGTGCGCTGTCGGCTGTCCAGACGGCAAGGGAAATGGGTGTTACCGTTTCGATAGATTTGAATTATCGGAAGAAACTGTGGAATTATGGCAAGCAGGCGCCTGAAGTGATGCGCCGATTGGCCGCCTTTGCCGATCTTGTGGTCGCCAATGAAGAAGATATCCAGAAGTGTCTCGGTATAGAGGCAGATGTCGATGTGACCAAGGGAGAACTATCGGATTCCGTATACGAACAGCTCGCCAATAAGGTGAGGTCCCAATTCCCTTCCATCGGTCGGGTTGCCATAACGTTGCGCGAAAGCATAAGTGCTGATAAAAACGGATGGCGGGCGGTGCTGTTGGGCAATGACGGTTTCCACTCGTCCCCAAGATATGCCATTGACGATATTGTCGATCGGGTGGGGGGAGGCGATTCGTTCTCCGCCGGAATCATCTATGGCCTGCGCCACATGGAGGAGGCTGACGCGCTTCGGTTCGCTGTCGCGGCTTCCTGCCTGAAGCACAGCATTATCGGAGATTTCAACCTGACAACCCGCGAAGAGGTCGAGGCTCTCATGAAGGGTGACGGTTCCGGAAGGGTCCAGCGATAGCAACCGGTAAAGCTTGTCCGGATATCTGATACGGCACGAATGCCGCCGCACCCCACTAGTATCCCAAGAGTTTTGAGATGGCCAAGGCACTTGCTTTGATAGCCTGTATGTAGTGTTCCCGCTTGCTTTCGTCGAAACGGAATAGAGGCCAGGAGACTGACAATCCTGCGACAACCGCCGAAGTGTGGTCCCGCACCGGGGCCGCGATGCAGCGCACGCCTTCCTCATGCTCTTGCAGATCCTCTGCGAACCCCTGTTCGCGGATGCGTTGGAGTTCTGTCGAGAGTTCTTCGCGGGACGTGATTGTCCCGCTGGTGAATGGAACCAATTCGAGGGAGTCTATCAGAATCCCGGCTTCTTGCGATTCCATTCCCGCCATCAGGGTCTTGCCGATCGCGGTGCAGTAGAGCGGAATACGCTTTCCGACCCGCGAGTACATGCGGATCGTGTATTTCGACTCGATCTTGACGACATACATGGCCATATCCTCGTCCAGGACCCCCATGTGGACAGTCTCCCCCAATTGCGTTCCCAATGCTTCGGCGATCGGTCGGGCGTCCTGCGCGATATCCATGTGGGCCAATCCCTTGGCCCCGATACTGAACATGCGCAAGGTCAGCGAGTACTGGTCGTTTTCGTCGCGGTACACGTATCCCAAATCAACCAATGTCGCGAGAAACCGGTGCAGCGTGGGCTTCGGTAACGCGGTTTCCCGGGCCAGCCGTTCGAGGTTGATCTTCTTGTGTCCTGCCAGCCGCTCGAGTATTCCGAGTGTTCGTGCCGCTGAACTCAAATTGTTTGATCCCGACCGTATCGTGGCCTGATCGCCGTTGTCATGCACAAAACTCTCCATCAAGCGAAATATCGCTGGGCATTGCGGAAACTGATATCGCGGACAATGGTGTCCAACAATACCGGGTCCGCGGGTATCTCTCCATTCTCAGCCCAGGTTCCCAGGATATTGCACAGTATCCTCCGGAAATATTCATGGCGTGGATACGACAGGAAACTGCGTGAATCGGTAAGCATGCCGATGAATCGGGGGAGGGAGCCGAGGTTCGCCAAGATCTTCATTTGGTCCGCCATGCCGTCCTTGTGGTCCAGGAACCACCATGATGAACCCAGCTGGATCTTTCCGGGAATCCCATCACCCTGGAAGGCTCCCATGATGGTGCCCATTACATAGAAATCCTTGGGATTCAGGGTATACAGGACAGTCTTCGGCAATGCATGTTCCGATTCCAAGGCTCCCAGGAAACCTGCCAGCTTCTCGGCCAAGGGCAAGTCGTGCGCAGCATCGAAGCCGGTATCGGGTCCCAGGGTTTTGAATTTCGGACCATTCAAGTTCCGTATGGCATTGAGGTGCAGCTGCATGACTACCCCGTGTCGTGCATAGGCTTTGCCGAGGAACACCATCACAAACGTCTGGTAGGCGTCGATTTCAGAAGGAGTCGGGACTTTGCCTGCAAGGGCTTTTTGGAAAATGGCTTCGACTTCGGCGTCGGTTGCCTTGGTGTAGGGAACCATGGGAATACCATGGTCGCTGGCTTTGCATCCCCGCTCCACAAAGAAGGCGAGGCGTTTGTCCAGTGCTTCGCAGACATCTTTGGCCGACTTGATATCCATACCCGCTGCAGCTCCCAACCTTTCGATATAGCTGGCGAATCCCGGGGCTTGCAGAAGTACGGCCTTGTCAGGCCTGAAGGAAGGCATAACCTTCGTTTCGATTGGTCCGATCGGTGCCTTGCCGGTGTTGATCGCATGGTGCAGAGCCAGGTCGTCCGCCGGGTCATCGGTTGTTCCGACAGCATAGACCCTGAACTTCGAGAATATACCCGAAACCGACAGAGCGTCGGTCGCAAGCAGTTCTCCGGTCCTGTCCCAGATGGATTTGGCATTCTGTTCATTGAACGGTTCGGCGATTCCGAAGTAGCGTTGCAACTCGAGGTGGCTCCAATGGTACAACGGGTTTCCCAGCAGCTGGGGCATGGTCCTGGCCCACGCCAAGAGCTTGTCGAACGGGTCGGCATTGCCTGTTATGAGCTGCTCTTCAATTCCCACCGTTCTCATGGCCCGCCATTTGTAGTGGTCCCCACCGAGCCAGATGTCGGTCAAGTTCGCGAACTTCTTGTTTTCTGCGATTTGCTGGGGTATGAGGTGGCAATGGTAATCGAGGATCGGTTCTTTCGCCGCACTGGTATGGTACAATTCTCTTGCCGTCTGGTTGTCCAAGAGGAAATCAGGACCCATGAATGGTTTCATAATGTTACTCCATCTTTGAATATCGCGATCTCACGGTAACCGTTGATCTCGTGTTTCGCCTTGACTGTGCCGGAGGCCACCGCAAGGACAAACTCCTTGAATTCATTGAACACCACGAGTGTGTCGGATTTCAAGCCTTTTCCAGCATCGAAATCGATCCACCCCGTTTTTCTCCTTGCCAATTCGGAGTTGGAGGAGACTTTTATTGTGGGGACGGCACTGCCGAGGGGAGTTCCACGTCCGGTGGTGAACAATATGATGTGGGCTCCCGCCGCAGCAAGTGCCGTGGAGGAGACCATATCGTTGCCCGGGCCTTCCAAGACGACCAATCCCGGTTTCCGTACCCTGCTGCCGTAGGGGATGACATCGACAATGGGAGATGTTCCCCCTTTGCGGACACATCCCAGCGACTTCTCCTCCAATGTGGTGATCCCCCCATCCTTGTTCCCCGGAGAGGGGTTCTCATAGACCTGTTGTCCATGGGAGATGAAGTAGGACTTGAAACCATCGATGGCATCGGTGAACTTCCCGGACACTTCGGGGTCGTAACACCGGTCGAGCATCGGTTGCTCGGCTCCGAACATCTCGGGAATCTCGGTGAGGATGGCAGTCCCACCGGCAGTAGTCAGAAAATCGCTGAATGTACCCAACAAAGGATTGGCGGTGATTCCGGACAACCCATCCGATCCACCGCATTTCAATCCGATCACGAGGCGGCCAAGATCGACTGGTACCCGTGTGCACCCGGCTCCCCTTCGGGCAAGCCGGGAGAGGAGTACCTTGCCTTTCGCTATCTCGTCATCGGCCTCCTGGCAGAGGAGGAATTGTACCCGCTCGGAGTCGTACGGACCCAATTGTTGCTTGAACGATGCAATGGTGTTGTTTTCGCATCCGAGACCGACCACCAGGACGCCCACGGCGTTCGGGTGATGCACAAGGTCCGCGAGTATCGCTTGGGTATGCTGCAGGTCATCGCCCAGTTGCGAGCATCCGTAGGGGTGCTCCCAGGCATATACGCCGTCTATTCCCTTCCATTCACCTTCGGACACCTTGCCTTCGCCCCATCGGGCCAGGGCTGAGACGGCCTTGTTGATACACCCGACAGTCGGGATTATCCACAGTTCGTTTCTGATTCCTATGTTTCCATTGTCGCGTTCAAATGCATTGAACAGGATTTCCTTGTCCGGTTCCCGCTTGCCAGGCATGGTCGCCGTGCTCCGCGTAAGGATCGGGTTCGATGTGGCAAGGGCTGTCTTCAGGTTATGGGTATGCACCCAATTGCCGACATGGATATCTTCGGTGGCGGTGCCGATGGGAGATCCATACTTGACGACTTTGTCGCCTGCGGCGTGGGACCGGATGGCGATTTTGTGCCCTTGCGGAATGTGCTCTGTTGGTGTGATCTCCCGGTTGTCGATCGAAATTGGAATTCCGGCCGACAGTGGTTTGAGTGCAACCGCTACCGTATCGTGCTTGTCTATGAGTAGAATATCTTGTGTGACCATGCGGTATGATAGGCGTGTCGCCGCGGCTCTGTCAATCGAATTGGGACCTCTTCTCCGCTTGAAGCGATGCAAGTATTACGCAGTGTGGGTTGCATCTTGGTAAAAATCTGCTACAATTTCTGTCAGTCGTGCAATGGGCTCCACCATAAAGGTCCCATGGGTTGAAAATCATACGGTTGCACTGGATTTGTCATGGAATTGCTTTTTTTGACGGTATGTTATATTGTGTCAAGCCAATGATTAGTCTACAGTATTTTCAATTGCACAGCATTTTGGAACGAAGGAGAACACCATGAGTCGAGCAAGTCACGCTTCCATATTTGATAAATGTTACGAGTTCACCGCTGCCGCAGAGGTGAGGGCAACCGGGTTGTACCCATACTTCAAGCCTATCGGCAGGAGTGAGGGCACAAAGGTCTATATCGATGGCCGGGAAATGCTCATGCTCGGATCCAACAACTACCTGGGACTCGCAAACGACCCCCGGATGAAGGAAGCGGCAGAATTGGCTGCAGAACGGTATGGTACCAGTTGCAGCGGGTCCAGGTTCATGAACGGAACGTTGGATCTCCATGAGGAATTGGAACAACGCTTGGCAAGATTCGTGGGAAAGCCGGCAGCCCTGTGCTTTACCACCGGGTACCAGACCAACTTGGGTTCCCTATCCGCCATGCTCAATCGTGGCGACCACGTGATAGTGGACAAGTATGACCATGCCTCGATCATGGATGGAATATTCCTTGCGGACGGTACGAAGAAGCAGATCAACCTCTATCGGTACAAACACAACAATATGGAGGACCTTGAGAAGGTCTTGCAGCGGATTCCCTTGGAAGAACCGAAGATGATTGTTATCGACGGCGTATTCTCCATGGAAGGCGATATTGCGCCGCTTCCAGCCATTCGGGCTTTGGCCGACCAACACAAGGCCGGGATATACCTCGACGAGGCGCACGCCCTCGGTGTGGTCGGGGCAACCGGACGGGGTACGTGCGAACACCATGGGAGCGATCCTTCGCTGTGCGACCTGCTCATGTGCACGTTCAGCAAATCCTTCGGTTCCATCGGTGGCTTTGTGGCGGGAGAGGAGCAGGTGATCGATTATATCAAGCACTTCGCGCGGCCATTGATCTTCAGCGCCTCCATGCCACCTGCAAATATCGCCGCAACCATGAAGGCTTTGGAGATCATGGAACAGGAACCGGAGCGGATCCATAAGCTCCAACACAACGCCCGCCGAATGATCGACGGATTCTCCGCGCTCGGTTTCAATGTCGGGACCAGCGAGACACCGATAGTTCCGTTGTTGATCGGTGATAACGACAAGACCTTCACCTTGTGGAAGAATGCCTTTGAACGCGGGGTGTATGTGAATCCGGTCATTTCTCCCGCAGTTCCTCCCCAACGCGCACTGCTCAGGACTTCGTGTATGGCGATCCATAGCGACCAGGAACTCGACACGGCGGTCCAGATTATCGGAGAAGAGGCGAAGAAGCTCGGAATCATCTAATCCGACTGTCCTTTGGGAACTCGATGCTGTATATTCGAGCTATGAAGAAATTGAAGATCGAAAGCCCGGGGGATTTCATCCCCTTGGTGGCTTCCCATATGCAACTGGTCGCCCAAGAACACGCCGGTCCGATCAGGGTAGGTCTTCCGGGAGGACGGGGAGCTGTTTCAGTCGTGCAAGGGCTTCTTGCCTGCGACCCTTCCGTATTGGAGCGGGTGGAGTTGTACCTGGTGGACGAGCGCTTGACCGGTCCGACAAACCGGGACACTCTTTTGGATGTAGGTTTGCACGAGGCAATAGAACGGGGAATCTTTTCCGAGTCGCAATTGCACATTCCCCATATGGCCGAGGCCTTTTTTCCCGAGGGATGCGAACTAGACCTGCTGTATCTCGGGGTAGGCGAGGATGGGCATGTGGCCTCCCTCTTCCCGGGATCGTATCCGGATTTGGATGCCAAGGATGTCGGAGATACCGCCTATGTGACGGACAGTCCGAAACCACCTCCGGAACGGGTGACAGTGACATATAGCGCCTTCAGGCGTTTCGCCAAGAAAGGTCAGACCTATCTGTTGTTTTTCGGTGAAGGCAAGCGTCTTGCCCTGGAGAGGTTCCTGGAAGACAAGGAGAATCCTTCGTCGCTTCCTTGCATGTTTTTCCCGCGGGAATGGTTTTCAGTCGATATCGTGACCGATTTGTAGGAGAGTGCGGTATGAAACGAATAGTGGTTCAATTTGGCGGTACAGGAGACCTCGCGCAGAAGAAACTGTATCCGGCGTACGAGCATCTCATGGGCAAGGGTTTTGATTTCACCGTCTTGGCCCTTGGCAGAAGATTCAAGGACCGCAAGGAATTTGTGAAAGCCATGGTATCGCCCCATGCCTCACCCGAATTCCTGAAAAACCTGGAGTATCTGTATTATGACATGGCCGACCCCGAAGCCACCGATCCATTGCGCCAGTATATCCAAACGGTCATCGAAGGTACCGACGAGGTAGAGCTCATCTATTACATGGCGCTGCAACCCTCTTTGTATGAGGAAGCGATCCGCCAAATCCAGAAGATTGATTCGCAACTGTCCTGCCAGTGCAATCTGACGAAGAAGATCGTAGTGGAGAAACCGTTCGGGTTTGACCTGGAGAGTGCCCAACGCTACAACGAGATATTGCTCAAGGCATTCGACGACAAGGAGATATATCGTGTCGACCATTATTTGGGCAAGGAGTTCATGCAGAATTTGCTGATCCTCCGTTTCCACAACGATATCATCCGCAGCATCTGGGACAACCGTTCGATCGAGAGCATTCAAATCATATTCGACGAAACACATGGGGTGGACCAGCGTCTGGGATTCTATGAGCAGATCGGAGTGGTCCGGGATACTATCCAGAACCATATCATGCAGATAATCACGTATCTGACCATGAACGAACCTGCCACGCTGTCTCCGGAAGATATTGCTGTGGAAAAGATCAAGGTCCTGCGTTCGATCGCGCCTGTCTCGGAATTCCACACCGGACGGTACGAGTCCTTGGGAGCAAACAGCGGGCATGTGGTCGATACTCCGACCTATGCTGCCCTGAAACTGTCGGTGAACACATACTTTTTCGCAGATGTGCCGATCTATATCAGGACAGGAAAGATGCAGGCCGATGCCAAATCCCTCATATATGTCAAATTCCGCAATACGACCGGGAAAGTGATGCATGACGATTCGATTGCGGAGAATGGTGTGATCATAACGATCCATCCCGAATTGACCATCGATATCAGCATGAATCTCAAGGAACCCGACACTTCCTGGAAATCCAAGCCCGTTCGGTTCAGGTTCAACCAAGCCGAAACTTTCGGCGCCAATACGCCGGAAGCCTACGAGCAGATTGTGAAGAAGATCCTGCAGGGCGACAAGAGCCTGTTCCCCTCCATGCGCGAAATCACCGAATCCTGGCGGATCGTAACCCCCATGCTGGCGCATGAACGTCATATGGAAGTATATCCGGTCAGGACTTTGCCACGATTCGCTTCCGATCTGGCCAAAGAAAATGGTTTTGACTGGTTCGACTGACAATCGAAGCGGGCACAGCGATACCATTTCTCCAAACGGTTTGAAACCGCCTTTGTACAAGGCGGTTTCATTCTATGTCCGTTCAGGCTTCCTGCACGTATGTTATTCGTCCAGCAGTCGCTTGTCTCCCGAGAGCTTTTGGATACCGGCAATATTTTGTGTCACCTCGAGTGTTCCCAGGTACTTGCCCGAATCGTCGCGTACGGCGAAATACCTGATATAGACGAACTTGTCACCCATATGGATATGGAAATCGGCCACATCGCGTGCACCCGACTTGAAGTCGTTCAATATCCGCTCGACCACATGCATGCTGGCAGGCGGATGGCAGTTTATTACCTTCCGTCCGATTATGGCGGTAGTCCGGGGGAATATCCTTTCGCTTGCCTGTGAGAAGTACCCGACTTCATCGTTCGCATCGACAAAGGTGATATCGATCGGCAACGTGTTGAGGACTCTTGTGAGGACATCGGCAGTGAATTTACCGGTGGGGAGGGTTACGACGCCTTGTTCGACTGCGGACGAGACCGAAAGCGGTTTGGTCTCCGCCGGAGCCTTCCAAGTCGGGTGGTCGGCCATGAGGCAATATCCGAATTCGGCACTTCCCTCGGAGATCTGACGCCAATCGGTGGTGAAGAATACTTCGCTGACCATGGGAATGAGGATATTCTCCTCCTTGGAGATCATTTCCACGACCTTATCCTTGACCGCATCCAAGTCCCTGAAGAAATTCTGGATTGTTTCGGGAGCAGGGCGTCCCCCTGCAATGAGGTCGTCGAGGTTCTTGCGAACCAGTTTCACCATGTCCCTGATCTCATCGTCTACTCCCCACATGACTTTTGGGGGAGCGGTAATCCCATAGCGTTCCATGATCGGGAACCAGAGGTTCTCCTTCTTGGCGTAATGGATATCCAATTGCCACAAGTCCTTCAGGTCGTCGACCAATGCCGAGAGTGCGGAGATATCGCCTTGCTTGAGTTTCGCCACATTGACATCGATACGATCGGAGAACAACCGTTCGATTCCGCGGTTCTCTTCCCGCAACACCCAAGAGGGGTGGCCGAAGTCCTTCGTCTGGTTCTTGTCGGCATGGATATCGGCGACCGAACCTTTGAACAATGAAGCGTGGACATCGCACAGCTTCTGTATTTCCTCGACCTTCACGCCACCTTGTTCGATCAAAGCCTTCTCGGCATTTGCGATCTCATCGGCACCGACACCTTCGAACTCCTTGGCGAAATCGGCTTTCACCGCTTCGAAGTCGTCTCCTGCATGCAATCGTTCGATCAATTGCTTGAGCAGTTGTTGACGGTGGACACTATTGTTGATTTCGGCACTCATTCCTTCTCCTCCTGTGGTACTTCGATGACTGTGTATCCATGGGACTCCAACGTCCGTATGATCGTCGGCAACGCGATACCGCGCATGGCAGCTCCCTTGGGCAAGGTCATTACCTTTCCCACGGTATTCAGCATGATGGGTTTCACAATTTCGGTGAATCCAAGCTCCGCCAGCAATGGGGCCAGTTCGGGATCCGCTGAGCATAATGCGTGTACAGTCTTCTGCAAGTCTATGGTCTTCTTCTCCATGTCTCTCTCTTTGTCGTATCGTATCATGATTGGATTGCCACTACTGTTGCAATTGCAACAAGAATACAGAAAGAGCCCCGGATAGGCAAGTATCCGAGGCCCGAATGGACGAAGAAAATGTGGCATGTCAGGAGAACAGCGAAGCGATCTCCTTGGCATACAGTTGGTTGATCTTGTGGCGCATGACTTCCTGTTTGGCCGACAGCTCCTGACCGACCTTGAACGAGGATTTCAGGATGGAGAAGCGGTTGATGCGCTCAAAACTCTTGAAGCCGTTCTTCGCGCTCACCATCTCGTTGATCTCTGAATTCAACAGGTCCTGTACTTCCGGCAATTCGGTGATATCGAACCGTGCCATGTACGGTATATTGTGTTCCTTCACATATATCTCGAGTTGCTTGGTGTCGGGAACAATCAACGCCGCGAGGTATTTCTGGTCCTGACCAACCACCACAGCTTGTTCGATGTACTCGGATTCCCTGAGCCGTGCTTCGAGTGGTACCGGTTCGATGTTCTCGCCACCCGAGAGGACAATGGTATCCTTTGCCCTTCCCCTGATCGCATATTCCCCGGTATGGGTCCAAATACCGATATCTCCGGTGTTGATCCAGCCGTCCTTGTCGATGACTGCATCGGTCAAGTCCTGACGTTTGTAATAGCCTTTCATGACTTGTTTCCCGCGGGCGAAGATAACACCTTTCTTACCTGGTTTCGCCAGCTTGCCTGTGTCGTCGACAATCTTGATCTCTGTCTCCGGCAATGGTGCGACGGTTCCCGGGACTTGCCGATTGATGTTTCTCAATCCGATGACCGGAGCGGTCTCGGTAAGGCCGTAGCCATCCAGAAGGGTGACACCGATTGCCTTGAAGAACTTGTCGACGGAGGAGGGCAAGGAGCCGCCACCGGAAACGCCTGCACGGAAATTGGTTCCGAACTTCTTCTTGATGGTCTTGAACACCAGGACATTTCCGAGCAATTTGAAGGGGGTCAACAGGACCAACGGGACGATCCCGAGAAGCAGGTCGAGCGGGTAGAAGCGGCGTTTGAACTGGGGCATGCGGTTTGCGATTAGATTCATGACAGAGGCATGGTTTGCGCCGACCCACACGAAAAAATGGAACAGGGCCTTGGCGACAGGACTCTTGCCCTTCACATTCTGGTAGACACCGGCCTTTACTGCTTCCCATATACGGGGAACAGATCCCATCCATGCCGGATTGACCCGTTGCAGGTCTACCAGCATGATCTTGCCGATCGGCTTGGAATACGCGATTGCAGATGCCTGGGATATGATTACATACTGGAGTATCCGTTCAAAGGAGTGCCAGACCGGTAGGACGCTCAACCAGCGCTCCCCCTTGTGGAAGTCGATGACCTTGGGCAGTTGTTCCAGCTGGAAGAGGAAGTTGCCGTGGCTGAGCATGACCCCCTTCGGCTCTCCGGTTGTCCCGCTGGTGAATATGATTGTCGCGAGGTCGTCGATCTTGCCCTTCGCTATTTCCGCTTCCACAAATTCGGGGTGCGTCGCATTGAAAGCCTTTCCGGCCGCCACCACATCCGAGTAGGTCAGTATGCAAATGGAATCCGGAGCCTTCAAATCCTGGGCAACATGATGCGTGCTGTCCATGACGATGAGTTTGTGCAGATGCGGCAACGCGTGTGCTTCGTCGAGGATTTTCTTGGCCTGTTCCGTATTCTCCGCAAAACAGATCTCGCTTTCTGTGACCTTAAGGATGAATTGGAGTTCGTACGGCATCGCATCTCGCCCTCTGGGGACGTCTGCGGCACCCAATGAGAGGATTGCCATATCAGCGGCGAGCCATTCCTTGCGGTTGTCGGCAATCAGGCCTATCGCAGCTTCCCGTTTGACACCAATCGTATGCAATCCGGCGGCGAGGTCCAGTACCTCGGCGTAAAACTGCTGGTAGGTCGTCGGATGGAAGGCTCCTTCGTCATCTTTGGAAAGTTGTACTTCATTCGTACCGTACTGGGTAACAATATGTTGCAGTAATTTTGGGAGTGTGTCGTACATGCGTCGCTCCTTTTCGGTTTATGGTCATATTAATGACCATTATTACAAAATAACAAAATTTGTCAAACTGTAATTTATAATATTTTTCCAAGTAGGGCAAGGGATTGTGAACCGTTTCGGTCAAGGAACGGTTGATTTTCAGATAAATCTTAACTTGACACATATTCGGATAACTGTCAGATTAAAATCAGTTCAATAAGAACGTGGCTTCTGGTTGCCGAACGAAGCAAGTGGAACAGGACCACGAAGTGGTCACTCTCCCGGGCCCATGCAGGCAACGTGAGGTGAAAAGAGTCGCTCCATGGGGTATCGATACCCGGGGTGTTGATATCTTTTATGGTAATGTTTGTAACAAAAGTAGTCATATCTGTTGTACAATGAACACAGAGTGACTGGAATACCGATCGGTTCCGGTACGTGTCGTCCACGAACCGGCACGGGACCGAATCGACAGGAGGTCCTGCATGAATCATGTCCGTGTATGTGACGATGAATGCAAAGGATGCGCCGTTTGCGTTTCCGTCTGTCCCAAAGGCTGCCTCGCGATGTCGGGCAAGCTCAATACCATGGGGTACGAATATGTCCAGTTCATCAACGGGGAGGCATGTACTGCGTGCGGACTCTGTTTTCTCAGCTGTCCCGAACCCAGTGCCCTGACCGTACTGGCTGAACAGGAGGTCGAGTAGATGGGCAAGAGACTCATGAAAGGCAATGAAGCAGCTGTCCATGGAGCACTTATGGGTGGGTGTACCCATTTTTTCGGGTATCCCATTACTCCTGCAAGTGAAATCTCCCAGGCCGCCGCCTATTATTTCACCGCAGCTGGAAGAACCTTCCTGCAGGCGGAATCTGAAGTGAGCGTCATCAACATGCTCTATGGCGCGGCGAGCGCCGGAGCCAGGGTCATGACCGCTTCCTCAGGTCCGGGAATCGCATTGATGGGTGAAGGCCTGTCATATCTCGCCGGAGCCAAGCTTCCTTCCGTCGTGATCGACATGCAGCGGGCAGGTCCGGGGTTGGGCAATATTTGGCCGGAGCAGAGCGACTACAATATGGTTGTCAAAGGGGGAGGGCATGGGAACTATTCCAACATTACCTTGACCCCGGCATCGGCGCAGGAAATGTTCGACTTTACCCGCAAGGCGTTCGAATTGGCCGACAAGTACCGCATGACTGTCTTTATCCTCAGCGATGCCTATATCGGGCAGATGATGGAGCCGGTGGAGATTTCCGGGCCTGTGCTGCACGGTCAGCGTAAGGATTGGGCGGTCTATGGCGATGCCCAAAGCCGCAAGAACCTGATTTCCTCGATCTACATGAGCCCGGCTTTGCAGCGCAAGCACAATGAGGAGCTGCAGCGGACGTACCGCCAGGTGGAGCAGGAAGTCGTCGATTACGAGTTGCATATGGCCGACGATGCCGAGATTGTGTTCGTAGCCTATGGTATTGTCGCACGTATCTGCCATTCGGCGGTGCAAACGCTCAGGGAGCAGGGAATCAGAGCTTCCCTGTTGCGTCCCAAGACAGTGTTCCCCTTTCCGAAGAAAGTGGTGGAAGATTTCGCCAAGAGGGGAATTCCCCTTGCGGTGGTGGAACTGAGTAGCGGCCAAATGGCCGACGATGTTTCCCTGGCGGCCAATGGAAATGTGGAGGTGCTCCGGTATCTTACCATGGGAGGGGAAACCCCCACGGTCGCGGAGTTGGTGGCATCGGTACGACGTGATATGGCCACCTTGGGTTCGAGGAGGTCCACATGATCGGGCAAGTACAGAAATTCGGGAAATCACATTCGTTTTACGATACCTACGAACGCAAGGGCGAAGGCGCGCAATCGACACACTACTGTCCCGGTTGCGGACATGGTACGATCCAAAAGCTCATAGCCCAGGCCATCGATGATTTGGAAATCCAGGATCGGACCATTTTCCTTTCGCCGGTCGGATGCTCCGTATTCGCCTACTACTATTACGATACGGGCAATATCCAGTGTTCCCACGGGCGTGCACCCGCGGTGGCCACAGGCGTCAAGCGAACCGTCAAGGATGCGATTGTGATCAGCTACCAAGGTGATGGCGACTTGGCCGGTATCGGTATGACTGAAATCGTACATGCGGCGAACCGGGGAGAACCGATAACCGTCTTTTTCATCAACAATGCGATCTACGGTATGACTGGGGGCCAGATGGCGCCGACGACTCCCCTGGGGCGCAAGACCTTGACCACCCCATTCGGTAGGGACCGCGACCGCGACGGCATGCCCATGGGGATGGCAGAGCTGATGCAGGCAATCGCCGCCCCGGTGTTTATCGAACGGTGCTCGGTCGCGACCCCCAAGGAATTGCTCAAGACCCGCAAAGCTGTGCATAAGGCGCTGCAAAACCAGATCGACGGAAAGGGGTTCTCCTTTGTGGAGATACTCTCTCCCTGTCCGACGAACTGGGGTATGACTCCGGTCGATGCCCGGACGTGGATGGACCAGCAGATGACGTTGCTGTATCCTCTGGGGAATTTCCGTGATTCCACTGCGCATCGGGAAGCACAACAGGCTGGGCATGAAGAACCGCTCTGGTTGGATGACAATGCGTTGGTCGACCTGCTCAAAGGAGCCTCCGATGTGCCGGTAATGCGGTTGGAACCCCTGTCCGAGACCCAAAGGATCAAGATTGCCGGATTCGGTGGACAAGGCGTGCTGTCGGCCGGGGAATTGGTTGCCACATGTGGAATGTCGGAAGGTCTTGCCGTCTCATGGCTGCCTTCCTACGGTCCTGAGATGCGTGGAGGAAGTGCGAATGTGAGTGTGACCTTGTCGATGGATGAGGTCGGTTCTCCCTTGGTCGACCACCCCAATGTATTGTTGGTCATGAATGGGCCATCCCTTGACCATTTTGAGGACCAGGTGGTCGAAAACGCCCTGGTAATCGTCAATTCGTCCATTGTTACCCGCAAAGTCAGCAGAGCCGATGTCAGGACATGCTACATTCCAGCCACCGACCTTGCACAGGAATCCGGTTTGGTCTCGGCTGCGAATGTGGTCATGGTCAGCGCATATCTGTTGCTCAGCAGGGCCATTCCCCTCGATACCCTCAAACGGTGTATCCCACTGGTTTTGAGAAAGAAAGCCTTTCTGGAGAAAAACCTTTCATTGGTGGAACGCACAATGGTATATTTGCATGAGAACGGGATGGTCTAGAAAAAGGCACCAAGCCGTATACCACCATAGGGGTTGCGATGGAAAAGAAATCTGAGTTGGTACTGGCGATCAATCCTGGTTCGACCACCACCAAATTGGCTCTATTCAAGGATAGGGCGGAATTTGCTGTGCGAAACCATGACCATACGGTGGAACAATTGGCCCCGTTCGGATCGGTGTTCGGACAGTTCTCGTTCAGACGGGATTTGATCATACAATTCTTGAACGACCACGACATCCAACCCGGTGATCTCGCGGTCACCATGGGACGCGGAGGTCTGCTCCACCCGCTTCCGGGTGGCGTGTACCGTGTCGGACATATGATGTTGAGGGATCTTCAGAATTGCACATACGGTGAGCATGCATGCAATTTGGGGGCTCCACTGGCCGATGCCGTAGCAAAGCGGTATGGATGCGACGCACTTATTGCGGATCCGGTCGTAGTTGATGAAATGATCGACGAGGCCCGGATATCCGGTTTGCCTGAAATTGAACGGAAAAGTATTTTCCATGCGTTGAACCAGAAGTTCGTGGCACGCCAAGCGGCACGGCAATTGGGGATGCGATATGAGGAGAGCCGCCTTATCGTCGCCCACTTGGGCGGAGGAATCTCGGTAGGCTCCCATAGGTATGGACGGGTGATCGATGTCAACAATGCGTTGGATGGCGAAGGCCCGTTCACCCCGGAACGTTCGGGAAGCCTTCCTGCGGGTGACCTGGTCAAGCTTACGTTATCCGGCAGGCTCACCTATGACCAGCTGCGCAAACGGATTACCGGTTCGGGTGGATTGTACGCCTACACGGGAAGCCGGGATGTCAAGGCCTTGGCTCAGGCCGCTCAAGACGGTGATGAACAGGCGCAATTCTGGATCCGTGCCCTTGTGTATCAGATTTGCAAGGAAATCACTTCCCATCTTGCAGTGCTCGAGGGCCTGGTGGATGCTGTTGTATTAACCGGTGGCATAGCCCATAATACAACCATGATGGGAATGGTCGAATCCCGTATAGGGCGACTGGTGCCGATTATTGTCATTCCCGGAGAAGGGGAAATGCAGTCGCTGGCAGAGAATGGATATGCGGTACTGGACCATGCCCGGGAGGTGATGGAGTATGAGTGAATCGAAAAAAACTGTCGCACTTGTCGGTTCTGCCCATAATGAGAGCCTGCGGGCGATGCAAGCCTTCCAATCGGAGCATGACGCCGAGTTCCTCTTGATCGGCAATAGCAAGGAAACTAGGGAGAAGGCTCAAGCGCTGGGAATGGAAATCGAAGGATTGCGGATTATCGATGCATCCGATGACATCGAAGCGTGCAAATTGGCAGCCCATGCGGCAATGGATGGAAGCGTCCAAGTCCTCATGAAAGGATCGGTGCACACCGCCGACTTCCTGCGGGCCATCCTGGACAAGGAGTATGGTCTGTTACCTGAAGGCTCGTTGCTCAGCCATGTGGCGCACTTGGTGTTGCCTTGGTATCACAAGCCCTTGCTGCTTACCGATGCCGCGGTCTCGATCCTGCCGGATTTGGATAAGAAGGTGCAGATAATCGCCAATGCCATTTCTGTCGCCCACAATATAGGGATTGCCCAACCGAAGGTCGCGCTGGTCTGTCCGGTCGAGACGGTCAATCCCCGGATCGTCTCCACGACCGACGCTTCCCAGATTGTATTCCTCCAAAAGAATACCGCTGTATTCGAGGATGCGGTCATTGAGGGACCGTTTGGACTGGATGTCGCCTTGTCGGTTCAGGCAGCCCGCGTGAAGGGGATTGAAGGGGAAGTACCCGGCGATGCCGATATTCTTGTATTCGGGAATATCGATGCCGCGAACGCCACATTCAAGGCTTTCCTATCGGTACCGGATGTTTTGTCAGCCGGTATAGTTGTTGGAGCCAAGCTCCCGGTGGTGCTGACATCCCGTTCGGAATCAATGCGGACGCGTATCGAGTCGATCGATATGGCCCTTACGGTTTCCGGATAACGAAGTAGGGGTTTGTCTCACCGCAGGAAAGGCACGTCGATTTGTGTGCGGACAACAGGTTTCCGCAAGAGGGGCACTGCCACTTGTGAAGCTCCCGTTCGTTCCAGGCTGGCAGCCCTTCCTCTCGGATGAACATGAGGTTTCCGATCATGCTCATGCCGTATTTCGAGCGATATCGGGTATCAAGACGCTTCAGGCGTGCACAGGGCATGCTGGTGCATGTCAAACAGGTCGTATCGGGTTTGTCCTGGGCACATCGCTTGATTACGCAATGTTCGCAGGACCGGGGTTTTGGAAGTATTGACGAGCATCCTCCGCAGATGGGGTTTGTCCTCAGTATCCCCGAGCAAATTGAGCAATTCATCCCGCAAGGAGCCAAAAGCATTTCGGTTTCCACGTATTCTCTCCCCTGACAATTGCATGGTACAACTGAAAATGGAATCTGTCACCCATTGTATGTGTTTTTCGGGCAACTTGGGTGGATGGTGTGACCAGTCGATGGATGAGATACCCTTTCCATGATAGTATATGGCAAGAGTATAAGGAAATTCAGATGGATGAAGATTTCTACCGTAAGATAATTGCAGAATCATCGTACGGATATGCATATATCAAGATTCTCTCCGATGCTCGGGAAGTGCCCGTCGATTTTGAATTCGTCGAGGTCAACGGTGCGTTCGCGCAGTTGTTCTCGATGGACAGCGAATCGGTTCCCGGCAAGCGGGCGAGCGAATTGCTTCCCGAGGGACTCTCGAGCGATTTCAATTGGATTGCAGCGGTGGGTAGGATCGGATTGGCGGGAAGAAGACAGAACTTTGTCCAGCATCTTGATACGTCCGACCGTTGGATAAGCGTGAGGGCATTTTGTCCGCAGCCAGGGTTTGTCGTACTCCAGGTAGTCGATGTAAGCAATGAGATCAAGCGGTTGCGCATCCATGAGGGAATCTTCAATTTGACTCCGATCCTATTGTGTGTCATTGATTTCGATGGCAAGTTCGTCATGGCCAACGACGAGTGGACCGCTTCCATGGGCTACCAGAAGCAGAGCTTGCTCAACGCCCATATCTACGACTATATCCATCCGAACGATATCGAAGCGACCGCTACATTAATGAGGGAGTTGGGTGAGGACCGTATGGTCCGCAGTTTCGTGAACCGTTACCTCGCTCTCGACGGCTCGTACCATTCGCTGGAGTGGCGGGCCCATGTGAGCGAGGGGCTGATCTATGGTGCGGCCAGGGATATAACCGACCGGCTTGCTTCGGATAAGCAGAAGCAACGCGAGTTGGATCTGATGAACCTGTTGTTCGACCAGACCCTGACCGGAATGTACATGATGATGCTGGACGAACCGGTTGATTGGAAACAAGCGGCCGACAAGGAAGCGACCTTGGATTATGTCCTCAGCCACCAACGGATGGTTCGGACCAACCAGGCGCTGTTGGACCAGTATCGGGCAACCAGGGAGCAGGTGATCGGTAAGACATCCATGGAATTCTTCAAAAAGGATATGGAGGCGGTCAGGAAGGCTTGGAGGCGGTTGCTCGACAAAGGTCGGATAAATTTCGAGACCGAGGAGCGGCGCATGGACGGTTCCCCATTGTACACGCTGGGAGACTATTCGTGCATCTATGACTCCAAGGGGCGTATTGTCGGCCATTTCGGCATGCAACTCGATATGACCGAACGGAAGGAAGGTGAAATTGCCCTCGAGAAAAGTGAACGGATGTACCGCCTCATGGCGGAACACGCCTCCGATGTCATTTGGGTGTTCGATTTGATGGAAAAGACCTTCTCCTACATGAGTCCTTCGGTGAAACAGTTCCTCGGCTATTCTCCTGAAGAGTTGATGGCGCTACCCTTCGGAACCTCCCTGCATCCAGCCGATATCGCTCCGACCGTGCACCGTCTACGGCAGATGATTGTGGAATTCAAACGGAATCCTGGCCCCCAGAACAAGTGGACGTTCCAGGTTCGCCACAGGAAAGCGGATGGGACGATTATCTGGGCCGATGCCTCGATTAATTTCCGCTACACCGAGACGGGAAGTATCGAAGCCATCGGGGTGAGCCGTGATGTGACTTCACGAAAACTGAATGAGGAGAAGATTCTCCACTTGAGCTATCGGGACCAACTTACCGGGCTCTACAACCGGCGGTATTTCGAAGAACATCAACGCACCTATGCGGAACCGGCTTCCCTTCCCCTCACCATGGTCGTGTGCGATGTGAATGGACTGAAACTTACCAACGATGTGTTCGGGCATCAGGTCGGCGACCAGTTGCTCAAGTCGTGTGCGGGTGTGCTGGTGCAATCGAAACGGCCTGACGATGTGGTTGCCAGGATCGGAGGGGATGAATTCGTTCTGCTGCTCCCCAATACTTCCCAACCCGAGGCACAAGAGCGCATCGAAGCGATCATGCATGCTGTCTCGCAGCAAGTTGTGGGAAGGACACGTCTATCGGTCTCGTTCGGATCGGCGACCCTTGCATCTCCTGTAGCCTCGTTGGAGCCGCTGTTCAAGGAAGCGGAGGATATCATGTACCGACGAAAGCTGCTTGAGAGTTCAAGCTATAAGCATGATGTCATCAAGTTGCTGATCAACGGTTTGTACGAGAAAGGTTTGTATGAACGTAAACATAGTGAAAAAGTTTCCTTCCTCTCCTATGAGATTGGCAAAGCGATGGGGCTTGCCTCGGGTGATCTGGATGAATTGCGGCTTGCAGGTATGCTGCACGACATAGGCAAGATCGGAATCGACACCGATGTGCTCAACCGTGTCGGACCATTGGATGCGCACGAGTGGGAGCACATGCGGCGGCACCCGGAGATGGGATTCCAAATTCTACGGTCCGTCCAGAATTTCGGTCGTATCGCCGACTGGATTCTCGCCCATCACGAACAACCCGATGGGAAAGGATATCCCCAAGGACTTGCCGACAGTGAAATTCCCCTGCAATCGAAAATAATCGCGGTAGCCAATGCCTTCGATTCCATGACAAATTCCAGTGGGTTCAAACACCCGTTGGCGATATCCGCAGCCATAGGGGAACTGCAAAAGTTTTCCGGAACGCAATTCGATCCGAACGTGGTGGCGACTTTGGTTTCATTGCCACGGGAATTTTTGGAAAAAGACAGTATCAGCGAGGAGGGTATGGGTGATGAACCGACAAGCTATGCTTGATTTGTATGAGAATCTACTCAAATCGATCGCCGATCCATTCTTCATCATTTCCGATGACGGTACGTACCTGGATGTGTTTGGTGGAACAGAACGCAGTCTATATGACGATGCGGCAGCCTTGAAGGGGCGGAATATCTTCGACTTCATGGAGAAGGATTTCGCGGAATTCTTCATGAACCAAGTGCATCGAACACTACAGGGAAGCACATTGAATTCGTTCGAGTACCAATTGGCGACCGAGACTGTCGATGGAATTCCCAAGAATGGACCAGGCGGGACACAGTGGTTCGAAGCGCGGATGTTCCCGCTGGAAAGTCTTTTCGACGGGCAGCGGGCAGTGACCGCTTTGATACTCAATATTACAGAACGCAAGCACCTGCAACAGAAATTGCGGGAACTGTCCTACCAGGATTCCTTGACAAAGGTGCCGAACCGCCGCTATTTCTTCGACCATCTGGGCGAGCAGCTGGATATGTATACCCAGGACAAGATTCCATTGGTGGTCATGATTCTGGATATCGACCATTTCAAACCGATAAACGATACCTATGGACATTACGCAGGAGACCAGGTATTGAGGCAGTTGGTGGCCGTGATTCAGGAGGTCGTCCCGAAAAATGCCATTGTCGCCCGATTCGGTGGTGATGAATTCATCCTCTCGATTACGGGAACACCGTTGCCCCATGCGATGGAAATAGCGGAACAATTGCGTCTCGGCATCCATCGGCACAGCTTCAGCTTCGGAGAAAGCACCCTGCCGGTAACCGTGAGTATCGGGGTCTCGGACGTCACGATCTTCGATACCGATACCGCGACTATCGTCAGTCGTGCGGACAAAGCCCTGTATTTGGCGAAAGAGCAGGGAAGAGATAGGGTTGTGTACGTGTAGGATGTTTTGTAGCAAGACAAAACTTGTGGCATAAGTTTTGATGAGACAAAAAAATAGCAAACTTTTACTATGTCATGCAGATGTTCTGTGATACGATGCAATCTGGGGGGCATAGTCGATTCGAACCTGCAGTTGAGGACTGTTTTTCCAATGGTTATTAATATTATCTATAATATAGCCCTGTTGCTCTCGGTCAGCGTGGTGTACGCCACCTATCCCTTCAAGGCCATGCGAACTACCAAACGGTTTCTCGCCATCCTGGGGGTCGCCATCGGACTAGTCGGTATGTTGATCATGTCCCGGCCGTTTGTCCTATCCGAAGGTATCGTATTCGACGGCAGGTCGATCCTTATCGGTGTGACGGGTATGTTCTTCGGGGCTATACCTTCCATTATCGCAGCTTGCATGATGGTCGGATACCGGATATACCTGGGTGGGAGCGGGATGGTGACCGGACTCTCAGTCATCTCGACCGCTTGTGCCATCGGCGTGCTTTGGCACAGTTTCCGTTACAACAGGTTCATGCAGACCAAATCACCGGCCAATTTTGAATTGTATATCGTGGGATTGTTGGTGCATGTCGTCATGCTAGGTTGCATGTTCCTCATCCCGAACCAAGACCAATGGCACGTCGTACGTGCGATGAGCTTGCCGATACTGCTTGTCTACCCAATAGGTTCCTATCTGCTTTCCATGCTGCTGTTCTCCCAGGTCCAGCGTATAGATATCATCAATCGACTGGAAATCAGCGAACACCGTTTCAAGACCATGTTCGAACAAGCTCCCATGGGCATTACTGTAACCGACTCCCGGACTGGAACACCCATCGAATTCAACGGGAAGTTCCTGGAAATCATCGGCAGGACTCGTGAAACTTTCAGTGGTATCACCTGGATGTCCATTACGCATCCCGATGATATTGCCGAGGATAAGCGCTTGACAGAAAGTCTGATCAACGATGACATCGATTCCTTCACGTTGGACAAGCGTTTCTTACGTCCCGATGGGACCTTCGTCTGGGTGAATATGGCTATCAGCATTTTGAAGACTCCCATGCAAGGGGTCAGGCAGCACCTGTGCATGGTGACCGATATCACCGAGCGAAAGGTAATGGAAGAGGCTATCCTGTATGCCAATTCGCATGATCCGTTGACCGATCTATTCAACCGTACCCATTTTGAGAGGAAGTTGAAGGAACTCGATCGGGGCGGAGTGTATCCGTTGGCAGTGGCGATCGGGGATGTGAATGGGCTGAAATTGGTGAACGATGCCTTTGGGCGGGAAGCTGGCGATGGTTTGCTGATCCGGATAGCACGCGAGATACAGTCGGCGGTTGGTCCCGATGGATACTGTGCCCGCATAGGAGGGGACGAGTATGCCCTGGTGCTGCCGGCTACGGATGATGCCGCCGCCTGGGCTTTTACATCGACCATACAACAGCGGGTGGCTACTATCGGAGTTCGCAGCGTGGAGGTTACGGTCTCGTTCGGGGTATCGGTGAAGCATCGCATTGGCGAGGATTTGAACGAGGTGGTCAAGCAAGCGGAGAATGCCCTGAACCGGAGCAAGCTGAGCGAAAGCCCCAGTGCCCGAAGCAAAGCGATAAACACCATTATCAATACCTTGCATGAGAAGAACCGGAGGGAAGAACTGCACTCGCGACGGGTAAGCGTGTTGGGCGTCCGGTTGGCTGAAGCCCTAGGCTTGGGAAACAAGGAAGTCTCGGAAATGCGTACAGCCGGGTTGTTGCACGATATCGGGAAGATTGCGATAGACGAGTCCATTCTCAACAAGGACGGTGTGTTGAATGATGCGGAATGGGAGGCCATGAAGCGGCATCCCGAGACCGGATATCGGATACTCGGATCGGTCGGGGAGTTGGGAGAAGTGGCGACCTTCATACTTTCGCATCATGAACGTATGGACGGGAAGGGCTACCCCCGTGGATTGGGGGGAGAGGATATACCGTTACAGGCACGGATCATAACGATCGTGGATGCATATGATGCCATGACCGCCGCCCGACCCTATCGCGAGGCGGTGGGGGATCGAGAGGCGGCTGCAGAAATCAAGCGGTGTTCGGGGACCCAGTTCGACACCAACCTTGCCCGACTGTTTGTCGAGCAGGTGTTGCAGTTGTCGTGGAATGACTTGAAGTAATCCAAACAGTTAGACTTCCAGGATTTCGATAAGGTCGTGGGGTTCCAATCTGAACAGGGAGCCTTTTCCCTCATAAAATCCGTGGTCCCGAATAAAATGGATATGCAGGTCGGTGAAGGTAACTTCCCGTCCAAGGCGTTTGTTGACGACCGTGGTATTCACCTTGTCGTACATTCCGGGACCACCGAACGGCGAAGGGAGTTTTCCCCTGACAGAATCGACCCGAACATCGAAGACATCGTCGATCGACATGAATTCTCCAAGCCCGGGCATTCCGGTATCCCTGAAGAATTGCATGCGTCGGGCAATCTGTTCATGGGTCTTTTCCGAGCGGCGGACCGCAGAATCGTCCTCGTTGAGAATATCGATCAACTTGCGGGTGTCGGTACCGAGGAACCCCTCCAGGGTAATCACACCAGGAAGCATTTGTCGCTGTATGGAATCGTATTCGGGTGTTTGTTTCATGCTGGGTATCCCTCCAATGGATCAGGAGAATTTATCGTAATAGATTCGTTCGTCGGGCATGCCCAAGTCCCTAAGGACTTTAATGCATGCATCGATCATGCCGGGGCTGCCGCAAAGGTAGGCTTCGCTTTCCGATGCATTTTCGGTCAAGCGGCCGACGACATCCGTAATCAGGCCGATTTCGCCTTCCCATTTGTCCTCTGGAGCCGGTTCGCTGAGAGCCGGAATGAACTTGAAGTTCTCCATCCTGGTTTCCAGTTCGCGCATCTCATCTATGAGGAACAAGTCCCGTGCCGAACGTGCTCCAAAGAAGTACCGTGCCTTGCGCTTGCTTCCCTTGTCGGCCATGTCGAGCAATATGGACTTGATGGGTGCCATGCCGGATCCTCCAGCGATGCAGATGATGTCGCGTTCGGTATCCCGTAGGAAGAATTCCCCATAGGGTCCGTTCACAATCACCGTATCGCCTTCCTTCAGATGCTTGTGTACATAGGTGGTGCAGATTCCATTCGGGACCAGGCGAATCTCCAGTTCAATATGGGTGATATCGCTGGGAACAGAGGCCATGGAATATGCGCGATACACAGGCTCGTCGGTCAACTCGTATTCCGGAACTTGGAATTGGATGAATTGCCCCGCCTTCATATCGATTTCGGTCGGTTCAACGAGTTTCAGTTTCACTTCCTTGATATCGTGCGTAAGGTCGCGAAGGCTTTCCACCTTGGTGGTGAACTGCCGGACCGAGAACAGTTCTTCCGGAATTTTGATGGCTATATCGTTCTTAACCTTGAATTGGCAGGAAAGGCGGATCTGATTCTTCTTCTCTTCCTCGGAAATCCAGGGCAATTCAGTGGGAAGATAATTGCCTCCCCCTTCGAGAACCGCCACTTTGCACAGTCCACAGGATCCGCGTCCGCCGCAGGCGCTGGGAATGAACACCCCCTCGCCATTCAAAGCTTTCAATAGGGGTTGTCCTCCCTGGACTTCCAATTCCTTCGAGCCGTTTATTGTGATCTTTGCTGTCCCATAATTGCCTACCGTAGCATCGGCTATCACCATGAGAAGTGCGAGCACGATAGCTATGAGAGTAATGACAAGTACGCTGACAAGTAATGTTGCTAGCATGTTCTCCTCCTACGAGATGCTGATCATACCGTTGAAGCCCATGAAAGCCATGGCCATGAAACCGGCGATGATCAAAGAGATTCCCGGACCATCGAGCCCCATGGGAATCTTCGCTGTCCTGAGCCGTTGCCGGATACCGGCCATTGCCATGATCGCAATAAGCCAACCAAGTCCACTACCAAACCCGAAGAAGAAGGAGGTTATGAACGAGTACTCCCGGATAACCATGAACAGCGAAGCTCCAAGGATCGCGCAGTTGACCGTAATGAGGGGAAGGAAGATGCCGAGGGCAAAATAGAGTCCTTCGCTATACCGTTCGATGATCATTTCTATCAGTTGGACAAAAGCAGCGATTATGATGATGAATACGATGAACCGCAGGTACTCCAACTGGAACGGAACCAGCAGGAGATGGTAGACGACCCAGTTGATCGCGGTCGTGGTGGCCATGACGAAGGTCACCGCAATACCCAGTCCCGCAGAGGTCTCCAGCTCCTTGGAGACCGAAAGGAAGGAGCACATGCCCAAGTAGTTTGTGAGCAGGATGTTGTTGGTGAATACAGCGGCAAAGAATACTGCCAACGGAAATAGGATATCATTCATTTGGTGCCCTCCTTGAATACCGCTTCACGGACAATCCAGATGAAGATCGCCAGCATGAAGAATCCTCCGGGCGGCATGATCATGATAGACCAATTTGTCCACCAGGACCCGAGAATCTGATAGCCCCAGAGGGTTCCTGTGCCGAGCAATTCCCGGAAGAAGGCGATGACAAGCAGAACATAGGCATAACCCATGCCGCTTGCCAGCCCATCGACCAACGAGAGCATCGGTTTGTTCTGCAGGGCGAAGGCCTCGATCCGTCCCATGACTATGCAGTTGGTGATTATGAGGCCGACATATGGACCCAGTTGTTTCCACATCTCTGGGTAAAAGGCTTTCAACGCGATATCGACGATAATCACATACGTGGCGATTATCATGGTCTCGACCATCATGCGGATACGGGAAGGAATCCACTTTCGCATGACCGAAAGGGTCCAGCTTGAAAGGGCGGTGGTGAACATGACTCCGAGTGTCATGACCATGGTATTCTCCAGCTTGTTCGTTACAGCCAACGTCGAGCAGATACCCAATATCTGGACGAACACCGGATTGTCTTTCCCCAATGGGGCCAAGAAAGTTTTCTTGATCATTCCTGCTGCCATATTATTGCCCCCTCGAGATGTTGCCGCTTTCAGCAATGACGCGGTTCATGATATTCCTGACCGATTCACTGGTTATGGTAGCACCGGTAATGGCATCGATTTCCTCGGGAGCATCCGCGGTGCCCTCCTCGACCATCCGGAAAGGACCTTGTTTACCGGCGAATTGGCTGGTGAACCAGCGTTCCTCTATTCTCGCTCCGAGCCCAGGTGTTTCACTTTGGCTGACGATCGAGATACCCGCAAGTGTTTTCAGGTCCTCCTCAAAACCGGCCATGATAGTGATCGGGCCCCACAAGCCGGGTCCGGTTATTTCCACAACATACCGTGTCGAACCGTCCGGAGCCTGCACCGTGTATTGGTTGCCCTCTGTTTTCACCATATCTTGGAATAGTGTGGCTACGGAATCCGGTTGCCCGTCATGGGAAATCGCCGCCGCATCCAATACACTGCGCCAAAGGAAGAATTGTTCATTGATCTGGACCCGCTCCAACGTTGAGAGGTGCAACGCCGCTGTCACGAGAATGCAAGCAATCGTCACCAGTGCCATGAATACCAACGGCTGGATACGCTTCGCATAGAAACTTTGGGTTTTCATGCGGCTCCTCCTTCTGCAGCCTTTGCCTTGGCTTTCTTCTTTGCCTTCGATTGCTTGAAGTAGTGGTCGAACAGCGGTCCGAACATATTCACCAGAAGTATCGCGAAGGTGACTCCTTCGGCCCAAACGGAGAATACCCGGATCAAGACTGTCAGCAGACCGAACAAGATGCCATACAGCCATCGACCTGCGTCGGTGGACTGGGACGAAGAGATGGGGTCGGTAACCATGAAGAATGCACCGAGCAGGAAACTTCCACTCAGCAAAGCGTACAACGGGTCGCTGGCGTTCGGGTGGCCTGCTGCCCACAGGATTGTCTGCAATACGAGAAAGGATCCGATCGAACCGGCTACAATTTTCCAGTTCGCTGCCTTCTTGTAAATGATGAAGGCACCACCTAGGACAATCAGCACCGCCGAGGTCTCTCCAAAGCTCCCGCTGATCGTTCCCAGCAGCAATTCCACATATGAAGCGGCTTTCGTTGTCAATGGTGTGGCAGCAGAGATACTGTCTGCGGAGGTCAGCCAGGTGCCGAATCCGGCGGGGAACCAATTGATGGTCGTCTGGGGAAGCATAAACCGTGCCGTCATGGGGACGCCGAAACTGATGTATACGAACGCACGGGCTGTTATCGCCGGATTGAACACATTCTTGCCGAATCCACCGAATACCATTTTACCGAATACGATTCCGAAGGCTATGCCCAATGCCGCCATCCAGATCGGTATTCCGGGTGGTAGCGACAATGCGAACAGTACGCACGACACGAACACCGATTCGGTTACCTTCAACTGGTACCGTCTTGCCATGAGCCACTCACTCAAAAGTCCTGTCGCCACCACTACCGCAAGCACCACGACAAACCGCCAACCGTAGAGGTAGATAGCCGCAAGACACATAGGAGACAATGCGATAAGGACATTCCGCATCGCCTGTTGTTTTTGGATATTCACCGTTCCCTCCCTCTAATTTCCCCTATTGTAGCGCAAAAAGTGGATTCTGTAAAAAATTAATGTAAAAACGTGCAATATTTTGTGAAAAAGATTGGATTGGGGCTTCTGAACCAATGGCCTACACCCGATCCTCTCCTCCCACAGTTAGCAGTCCTCGATGACCCGCATGCGTTCGACCTGTACATGCAAAGCTCCCTGGTCGTCATGGACCGTACCCGATACGACCAACGGCCGCTGGCCGTACAGCAGTTTCCTGTAGCGTTCATGGATCTTTGGAAACAATACCGTTTCATACAATGCAGTTTCATCCTCGAAAGAGACAAAATCCATTGGCAACCCCTGTTTTGTCCAGACAGTCTTGCGGGTGATGGGCCACCCGAGAAGGGAAACCCTGTTCCCCACATATGCCGATATCTCCACGGCTCTGATCCGTCGGACCTGGGCGATCCGACGGGCCCACAAGAGCAATGGGTGGTGCTCCCGTAAGAACCCGAGGGCTTCGAATTCCCTATGCAGTTCCGCTTCGGTCCTTCCCATCGGTCTTGGTACGGGCAGGTTACTGTCCACACGGATAGGGTGGGGCGCCACGGGGGCGAACAGTTCTCCTTGTCCTTCCTTGCCCTTGTTCCTTCTCGGAGAAATGAGCAACCGTTGCAGTTGCTCGCTTCGCCCCATACCGAGGGCAAGGGAATCGAATGCTCCCGCAGCGACCAGCGAGACGAGATCGTCCCGTTGGAGTGAAAGGCGGGTGGCAGCTTCCACCAGGGTAGTGAACGTCCCTCCGGTGGAACGCTCCCGCAGGATGGTCCCGATTGCGGTGGCACAAAGGTTCGCTATGGCCATAAGACCAACCACGATTGTCGTTCCTTCGGCATGATACTGCTTTCGGCTACGGTTTATGTCGGGGCCGCAGATATTCAAGCCCATTCTCCGTGCCTCGCTTATATATGCCTGGGGCCGATAGTATCCGCCTTGGTTTGAGAGGACCGCGGCCATGAAGGGGCCGGGATGGTGGACCCGCAGGTATGCGGATTGGAAAGAGACCATGGCATAGGAGGCGGAATGGGGTTTGCAGAATGAATATCCGTCGAAGGAGAGCATCATCTCCCATATGGCCGTTATGGTGGCCTCTTGCACACCGCGTTGCCGGCACCCTTCGAAAAATTGTCGTTCATAACGGGCCAACTTTTCTCCACCTGCCTTTTTCGCTATGACTTTCCTCAACGTATCCGCTTCCGCTTCGCTGAAACCGGCAAGGGCGACCGCGGTCTTCGATACATCCTCCTGGTAGCAAAGTATTCCATAGGTCTCGTCGAGGATTCTCGCCAGACTCGGATGCAATGGTTCCCAGGACCCTCCCTTGAGACGACGCACATACTCGGCGATAAACTTGTTCGCTGCCGGACGGATGATGGAAGAGTGGATGACAATATGGGGAAAGTCGCCCCGACCGGTCTTTCGCTGCAATTGCCGCATTGCCGGGGACTCGATGTAGAACACCCCCATGGAATCTCCACGGGCAAGGGCTTCCATGGTCTTTCGATCTTCGGCCGGATGCCAAGTCTTTTCATCCACAAAAATTCCCAGTTCACGCAAGTTCCGCAGGGCATCGCGAATTACGGCAAGCGAGCGGTTTCCCAACAGGTCTATCTTCACCAGTCCAGCGGCTTCGGTTCCCTCCTTTTCCCAAGCCAATAGGGGATATCCCTCTGCCGACGACTCGATGGGAACATAGCATGATACCGGCTTGGGAGTGATCACCATTCCTCCGCAATGCATGGAAATGCCCCGGGGAAGGCCTTCGATCCGGGCTGCGACTGAGCAAATGGTTTGCCATAGGGGATCTGTAATGCCCGAAAGCCCCGAATCGAACAATTGCCGTTCCATGAGAGTGATGTCGGAGTCGGGTACACCATAGGCCTTGGCCGTCTCCCTGATCGCCGAGCGGGCACGGAACCGATTGTGGTTTGCCACCCGGGCACAATGGTCCTTGCCGAACCGTTCCAACACGGCGTGGAGAATCCCGTCACGCTCGTCCCATGCGAAATCCACGTCGATATCCGGAGGATCGGTCCTGGCCATGGTAAGAAACCGTTCGAAATACAGGTTGTACGCGATAGGATCCACATTCGTTATCCCCAATGCGTAGGAGACGATCGAGGCGGCACCGGAACCCCTGCCGCAGGTCCGGCTGGCCATAGCCACGATATCGTCCATGACGAGGAAATAGGAGGCGAACCCCTTGCGGTTGATAATATCCAACTCATAGGCAATCCTACCCAGGATAGCATCGGAAATCTCTCCATAGCGTTTTTCCGCACCTTTGAGGACCCGGTTGCGCAATTCCGCTTCAGCGGTCGAGTCCGTCACCGGATATTCGGGAAATACCAGCGACTGGAACAAGGGCACATCGGCACATGTCGATACGATTCTCCCGGTGTTCTCCAAAGCCTGGGGCCAGGACTCGAACGCCTTGGCATAACGGTCCATGTCCACTATGGTCTGGTCCGCCGGTTCCCGATCTTCCTGATTCAAGGTTCCTGTTGTTTTTCCACAGGCAATGGCACGCAGCACGACATGGAGGTCATGGTCCCCCGGCAGAAGCAGGGATGCGTCGTCAATGGCCGCAAGGGGAATCCCCAATTGGCGGGCGGCGGGAATGTTGCCCAACCAGCGTGGGGTTATGGCTGCATACAGGTCGGGAACTTTCCCGACCAGCTTTCCAAGCAGTCTTGGGGATTTGGTGGCAAGCACCAGTCCTTCAGCATCGTTTACCAGTTCCTCTGCAATATCCAGGTGTTTGCAGATATCCTTTTGCGACAAGAGCCTACATATGCGCGAATACCCCCCGGCAGTACGCACAAAAGCAAATATTGAACCTTCGGCAGTCGTCAATTCAACCCCTGTCACCAACTTCATGCCGAATTCCTGCGCCGCTTCACGACAGGCATGCAGCCCATAGAGGTTGTCCTTGTCGGTTATCGCTATGGCCGGACACCCTTGCGAGGACAGTTGCCCCAGGATGGATTTGGGTGAAGCCACGCCCCAAAGCAGTGAATAGGATGAACGGATACCGATCCTGCTATACACGGAACACCGCCGCGGCATGGGTCAGTGTCGCCGGTCCGAACCGGAGTCGGGTTGCGTCGACTGCCGATTGCAATCGTTCTTCCCGTGACGGCCCGGGTGGGGTGAACAGGTCGGGTTCCCGTTTGGCGGGCAACAACCGCTGCAACGAGAGTGTGAAGGCCCGGATGCGGACCCGACGGCGCATGGCTTGCTGCATGGCCTTCCAGGAAGCCTCCAGTACCTCGGCGTCGAGTACCAGGGGGTGGGTAGACAGGTGTTTCCCTTCACTCGTGGCTCCGTCAGCCCAGAAGAGGGTGATATGGACCGCTGTGCATGCCAGCAATTCCTTGCGCATGTCAAGGCCGGCATCCTCGGCTGCAGAGATCATTGCCGCCCGTAGAGCCTCGATTTCCCCCGCCGGTTCGGAAAAATCGACCCGCTTGTGGATGGTCCGGGCCCCCAGGTGTCTGGGGTCCACCACAGAGGTGTCCCAACCACGGGCGGCATTGCGGAGTGCCAGACCCCGCTTGCCCAACAGGGCTTCGACCTGCATGTCGTCAAGGGCGGCCAGTTGACCGATATCGCTGAACCCGGCCACGGCAAGAAGTCGACCTATCGTCGGACCTACTCCCGGCAGCAAGGCCATATCCTGCCGGGCAAGGAACAACTCCTCGTCGCCTTCCCTGACTTGCGTGATTCCGCTAGGTCTGATCGCACGGGTTCCGATCTTAGCCACAAGTTTGTTCGAAGCCACGGCGACCGCAGGCTCCATACCCAGGAGATTGTGGATCTCGTTGCGGATGCGAACTGCACAGTCCACCGGAGGTCCGAACAGACGGGTGGTACCGGCGACATCCAGATACATGTGTCCTCCGGAATCGTGTTGTATGGTGGGTGAATAGCGGGATGCTATCTCGAACATGGCCGATTCGGCTTTCGCGCAGGCGGTTGCGTCGGGACTTATGATGGAGAGGGACGGGACCATGCGAAGTGCCGTTGCCACCGGCATACCGGCATGGATTCCTTCTTCCAATGCCCGTCGGGACGGAGCAATGACAATGCGTCGGGCGGAACCTTCCCGGGCAATGGCAAAAGCCTTGTCGGCAAGGGAAGGGTCCCGGCTTGTTGCGACAGACGCAGCGAAGTATGTGACATTGACATGGATGATGCTCGCATGGTCACCGGCCATGAGGTTCCACCTCCCCCAGGGCAAGCAGTTTCTGCAACGCCATGGCATTCCTTACGGCTTGCCCGCGTCTGTGGTTGTTGAAGTAGACCAGCACCAATTGCGCTGCGACGGCCATGCCCCGGACGCGTTCCGCGATTGCCGCCAGTTCCTTCTCCGAATAGAGGTAGTCGTATCGAGCTGCCGAATCGGAACCCCACCAGGTCTCCTTGTTGCGTCCATGGAGCCGGATATAGGCCAAGGGCGAGGTGGTCACATCCATTATGGGTGGCGAGCTTTGGAGCTCCGGCATGTCCAGCGAAACGAGCGAGACCTTGCGTTCCCGCAATGCATCCAACGTCCTGTTGTTGTACCATTGTCCATTGCGGAATTCCACTGCAAGGGGGAAGTTCCCCAATGAGCGGACCAGCGCATCGAGGTATCGCCTACGGTCGGGGTCGTAGTGGAACGAGTAGGGAAACTGGAGCAGGACTGCACCCAGGACCCCGTTCTCCTGTAGGGGGGAAACCGCGGACCGGAAGGTCGCGGCCGCATTTCGCCATGTCGCCGTGTCTATGGTGTGGGTAAGTGATTCGTGGGCTTTTATGGAAAACAGCAAGGATTCGCTCTGGCGGTGCATTGCCAACAGTTGTTCGGCTTCGGGCATGCGGTAATAGCTGAAATTCAGCTCGACCGTGGGAAAAAGGGCCCCATACCTTTCCAGATACTCTCCGGCTTTCGTGCCTTCGGGATAAACCGGGCCGACCCACTCCGTGTAACTGTACCCTGATGTTCCGATACGTATCCTTGCCATATCTTAGATATACTATACATCCGTATAGTAATCAAGTGAAAGTTGGCAACGGTCAGAAAGCGCGTATTGCCCTGACCGCAAGCAGTTCGGTCTTTTCCACTCGTCCTTGCACACCATTGGAAAAACCCTGTCCCCACGACCTTCTTCCATCGTATTCGGAAGAACTCCAATACCCGTACCCCTCGCGGAGAAATGTACCGGTTCCATTGCGGGCCAGCGATTTGTACAGCAGGTCAAGCTCATCTTTCGAAGGAAGGAACCAATCGGAGAAGTCCTGCACCACCAGTTGTGCACAATAGGAAGCTGCCGTTCCCCTATCGGGGGAGTCGATAAGCAAGGCCTCGGTATTGGCCCGACCGGTTCCGACAGTAGTCCGGGTACTTGCCAATGGTCCCTGTGAGCCCCAGGGAAGCAATCTTTCGGTCGCATCCGGAGCCATTTCCAGATATCTCCAACCGTCCGAGACTTCCCCCTTGTCGTAAAAGACCACACCCCGCGCAGGTCCCAAGTCTCCTATGGCGTAGGATTTTTCCTTTGCGACAACGCCGGCTTTCTCCACAGTGGTACAACCGGATACGAACAACGCCACCAGCACCAGGGCCATGGCCATGGGGATATTGCCTATCCGCATGCTCATACCTCTTTGTCCTGGGGGTGGTCGTCGGAGGAGTAGAGGATATCGGAATAGATCATGTATCCCCCCCGTTCACGATCCTTGACGGCATAGGTTGCGATCTCCGCACGTTTGATAAGCGTATTGATATCATCGCCATGCTCAGGATACAACGAGATTCCGAGGCTGGCGGAAACATCGATCGAGACTTCCTCGGAAAGTTCGAAAGGAGTGGAGAAGGCTGTACTGATCTTCTTCGCCACGGCCAGGGAGTCGCGGCGAGTCCTGATTCCATTGAGCAGGACGATGAACTTGTCGCTGCCGAGGCGTGAGACCAGATCGCTCTTTCTCAGTTGGGCCTTGACCCTACCGGCCATTATCTGCAGGACCTTGTCGCCGGCCTTGAAGCCATGGTTCTCGTTGATAGTGGAGAAATGGTCGACATCGATGACAAGGAATGCTACGAAATCGTCCGAGTACCGTGCCTGTGAAATGGTGAGTTTCGCCTGGTCGTGGAAGAAGTTCCTATTGGGCAACCCGGTAAGGATATCCTGTGTCGCCAGGAACGAGAGTTTGTCCTCCAGCCGTTTTTGGATTGAGATATCCTCGACGGAACCATCGTAGAAACAGACTTCGTCGGCTCCATTGTAGACAGTGCGGACAGTATCGCGGACCCAGATCGGTTGGCCGTCGTACCGTTCGATCTCAAAGACCAGTCCATGTATGGAATCTTCCCGTTCAATTATTTCCCGCCAGGTCTTCTGCTCTTCGGGATCGTTGAACATGGAGAAGTAGTTGTCGGACCGCATGATCTCCATGCTTGGAGCCTTGACAATATTGGCCAGCGTCTGGTTCAGTTCCACAAAATCCCCATTCGGCTTGATCCTGTAGAGACCGGATGGAACACTGTCGAACAACGATGTCTCGGCGAGCCTGCCGTTTGTGGAGACCTTCTTGTGTACGGACTTGATCTGCACCTTGGCATCAATTTCCGTCAACTGGGCCATGATGCGGTTCTGTGCGGCATCCATATCCGACAATTCAACGGTTTTCGTATCGGACGGCAACAAGTCCTTCTCGCTGATCATGACGACATCCTGTATCGATCCGATATCCTGGAGAATCTTGGTCATGTTGTCCACAGTATAATAGTCCTGCATGTCGGCGGAGAGGATCGCGACATCGAAGCGGTGTCTCTTTACGTTCGACAAACCGTCGACCATGGAATCGACATGGGTAACGTGTGCGACATGTTCCTTGAGATAGTTCGCCAACGACTCTTTGGCTCCGGTGGATTCAAGTATGATTATCAGGCGTATCGACTCAAGCATGAAGGTCCTCCCCGTAACATGATTTACCATTATCTCCGCGTAGCAGCCCTTCTGTCAATGTTGTCGTGAGAATTTACTGGCAAATACCTACAGGCTCCTCTATAATCCACCTATGGATAGGCCAGTTCATATCACCCATGTCCCCCGACGTTTCGTAATCCATGAATGGGGTGGGACAGAGACGTTTGTCTCTGAAGTCTCGATTCGTCTGCAGCAACGGGGACTAGTCCCCTCGATACATACGACCAAGGCCTTGGATCCTACCAGGGAGGGATCGTACCGGGGCATTCCTATCCGTCGATACTCCTATTCCTATCCATATCTCGGCTTGACGGAATCGGATCGGCAACAACTCGACCGCAAGGCGGGAAACTTGTTCTCCTGGTCCCTCCTGTTGGCATTGTTGCGGCTCAAGCCCGTAGATGTGTTCCATTTGCATACCGGCAAACGATTGGGAGGCATCGTGCGGTTCTGTGCGCTACGCAGGCATATTCCGTACGTGGTCTCCCTGCATGGCGGATACCTGGCAGTCCCGACCGCCGAGCGGGAAACCTGGACAGACCCCACGCGGCATGCCGTGGAGTGGGGAAAGATACTCGGGATGCTTGTGGGTTCACGCCGTGTCCTCGATGACGCCTCCGCAATTATTTGCGTCGGTAAGGATGAGTACGATGCCATGCGGACGCGATATCCCGATAAAAAGGTCGTGCACTTGCCCAACGGCGTGGATGTGGAGCGGTTCGGGCAGGGGCAGGGGAATTCGTTCAGAGTACTGCATGGTATCCCCCTTGACCGTTTCCTCTATGTGACCGTTGGCCGTATCGACGTGCAGAAGAACCAACTGGCTGTGATCGAACATCTGCCGACCCTCTTGGAAAAGGTTCCCCAAGCCCATGTGCTGCTGGTCGGACCGGTAACCAATAGCGGATACCGCGACAAGATCGTGGCACTTGCAGCGAAGCTCGGCGTCTCGGAGCGGGTGACCTTGCTGCATGGCTTCGCCTATGATGACAATGCGCTGGTCGATGCATACCATGCCGCCGACTGCTTCGTGTTGCCCTCCCTGCACGAACCGTTCGGTATGGTGGTATTGGAAGCGTGGGCAAGCAGATTGCCGGTAGTGGCCGCCAGGGTCGGGGGACTGCAGGCACTGATCGACGACCATGTCGACGGGCTGTTCATCGAACCCGGGGTCCCCGCGGACAATCCCGGAGGGTTGGCCACAGCTATGGTCGCACTTGCCCAAGATTCGTCCTTGTGTGCGAGATTGGCCAACGCAGGGTATCGCAAGGCTCAGCAACGGTACAGCTGGGACCATATTGCCGATGAACTTATCGAAATCTACCGGGGTGTCTATGCGCATACTGTTCATTAACACTACCTGCGGGTATGTCGGGGGCGTCGAGCAGAATATCGCACTGGTCGCAACGGGTCTTGCCGATCGTGGGCATACGTGCAGTTTCGCCTTTCAGCAGGCAACCGGAAAGGATCCACACTCGTTTGCCACGCTATTCTCCTCGGCATGGTCCTTGCAGGAGCATACGCTCCCGCAAGTAGTGGCCGCGGTGCGACCCGATATCGTATATATCCACAAATTCGATGAAATCCAGCCGGTGCTCGATGCATTGGGGAATATTCCGGTCGTGCGCATGTTCCACGACCACGATATCTATTGTCCACGGCGTCACAAGTATCTTACCTTCTCCCGGCATATCTGCACATGGAAGGCGGGAATCGCCTGTTATGCCGATCTTGCGTTCCTCCAACGGAAACAGGGAGCCATGACCTATGCTCCCATCTACCCGAAATTGCGGGAACTCCGGCGCAACCGGGCATTGGAGACACTAGTGGTCGGCAGCTCGTACATGCGGTCCGAGCTTGTCCGCAACGGGTTCCCCGCCAAGACGATCCATGTGCTGGCACCATCCGTTTCCGATTTTCCCCAGCCGCCTGTTGCGTTGCAAGCACAGGATTCTGTGTTGTTCGTCGGACAATTGGTACGGGGAAAAGGTGTGGATACCCTGGTGCGGGCCGTAGCCCTCATGAGAAGCAAAATCATGCTGCATATCGTCGGGACAGGCAATGACGAGCACTACCTGCACGATCTCACACGACAGTTGGACTTGGCCGGACGGGTGGTCTTCCATGGATGGGTCGCACATGGGGAGTTGTCCGGCTTCTATGACGATGCACGAATCGTGGCGGTACCTTCCCGGTGGCCCGAACCGTTCGGCATGGTCGGTGTCGAGGCAATGTTGCGCCGTCGTCCTGTAGTGGCTTCCCGAGTCGGAGGAATTCCGGACTGGCTGGTCGATGGGGAAACCGGAACAAGTGTTCCCTGCAACGATCCGCAAGCATTGGCCGATGCACTCGATACACTGGTCGAACATACCGACCTTGCCACGCGCATGGGCGAAGCTGGAAGGAAACGGGCTTTGGACCTGTTCGCCTATGGAAGATATATGGATGAATTGGAACGACTCTTTCAGGAGCGATGCATATGACTCGGATAGGTATACCGAGCTTCGGGACCGATCACGGCAGGTCGGGCATAGGAAGTTATCTCAGGGAACTGTTGGTCCGGTTCGACAACCCCGAATTGGCCAATGAATTCTATTTCGAGCTGATAGGTCCACAAGAGGATGCCTTGGTGTACCTGGAAGGTCTTGAACGTATCGGTTGGCATGCAGTAGAAGGGGCCGATTCCTCACCAATCCACAATTTCTTCTGGAATCAACTGAAATTGCCTGCCCTTTGCAGACAACAAGGCTATGATCTGCTTTTCTTCCCCGCGGCCAACCGCAGGCTCTCCGGCCGTTCTCCGTGTCCGACTGTCGGTACCGTGCATGACATGGCGGTATTGCATATGCCTGGGAAATACGATTTGATCCATGGGATTTTCAATCGGAAGATCCTGCCCCGTTTGATCACCAGACTCGACCATGTGCTGACGGTAAGCGATTTCTCCAAGAACGATATCGTATGGTTTGCCAAAGTTCCTGCCCAAAAGATTACTGTCACCCTTTTGGCTGCGGATACCGAACGGTTCACCAATCCGCCGGATAGGGATGCCGTACGGCATGGGATCTCTGAAAAATTCGCATTCGATGCACCCTATATCCTTTATGTGTCTCGATTGGAACACCCCGGGAAGAACCATGTGAACCTTATCCGGGCGTTCAACCAGGTTCGCTCGTCCCTCTCCGACCGGTATCTGCTGGTCCTGTCCGGTCCCGACAAGGAACGGGCGCAGGAGATCCACGCCGAGGCCGAACAGTCTCCGTATACCAAGGACATCCGCTTCACCGGGTTCGTCGACTTCGCCGATATGCCCAAACTCTATCAAGGTGCCGCACTTTTCGTCCTACCCTCACGTTTCGAAGGATTCGGACTTCCCGTGCTCGAGGCTATGGCGTGCGGGACCCCGATCATTACCTCCGATGCCGCCTCACTTCCTGAAATCGGGGGGCCCCAGACGCCGAGATTCCCGGTGGACAATGTGGGGGAAATGGCCGAACAGATGATGCGGTTGCTCACCGATTCCTCCGCTTCAGCCGATCTGACGGCTACCAACCGTGCTTGGGCTGCCTCCTTCTCATGGGAAAAGACCGTCGAGCGTACCCTTGACATATTTAAAACTGTCGTCGATAAGGAAAGGGGAGGTAGGTGATGCGGTATCGAATTCTTATCGGTAGTCCGATCGCCGCATGGTGCGCATCTTTTGCCCACATCTTGGCGGAGCATCTCACCGATGTGGTGCTCGTGGATATGGGTGTACATGCGGAAGACGGGTTGCCCGTCGTGGCCATGGATGAGAACGGCCCCCACTTCGTGGTCATGTACGCCGTGGGAGCACTTTCCAACCGCATGTGGCGTTCGTCTACCGATCTGCGGTTGTTCATAGATGCCTCCGATGTGGATATCACCGCCGATCTGTTCAAGACGTTGCGAACCGAAGGTTTCCTGAAGGAAGGCAAATTCCAGTCGAAGACTTTGGCTGAGGAGGTGGATCGCATTCTGAGGGAAAAGACCGACAAGAACGGAGAGGAGGAGCTTCTCGGCAGGACCTATGCGGATATCATCGTGAACTCCGATGAAACGTTCCATGAGGCGATCGATTCCATCGTGAGGTATATCGAAAAAACCGACGAGGCTAGTGCAAGGAATGTCTTGGATGCTGAAAAACGGCGTGAACGGATAGACCGGATGCTGCACCAATACCAACATGCCACGCTGCAATCGAGGAAGGCGAAAATCAAACGCAAACTCTGGTTGGCCGTAATTACCGCCACCTTGGCATTCAAGCGGGCGATGGACATGTTGCTTTCATTCGTTGCATTGCTGCTGCTCTCCCCATTGTTCTTGTTTGTGGCACTGGCAATAAAGCTGCATGACCGTGGGCCCGTGTTCTATGTCCAGCAACGCGTGGGATTGCAGGGAAAGGAATTCCCTTTCCCCAAATTCCGCTCGATGGTCATGCATGCCGATGCCTTGAAGGATTCGCTGCTCAACCAAGCCGACCGGGCCGGGGATGTGACGTTCAAGATGAAACAAGATCCGCGTGTCACCCCAATCGGGCGTTTTATCCGACGGTTCAGTATCGATGAGCTGCCCCAGCTGTGGTGTGTGCTCAAGGGAGACATGTCCATTGTCGGTCCCCGTCCTCCGGTTCCGCGGGAAGTGGCCCTGTACACCCAGGAGGATCGGAGAAGACTCGAGGTCAAACCGGGTCTTACCGGGATATGGCAAGTAAGCGGGCGCTCCGAGATCGGCTTCAAGCAGCAAGTGGAGCTCGATGTGCTGTATATAGAGAGCCATGGATTCTGGTTGGACTTGAAGCTGATCCTCAAGACGATTCCCGCGGTCCTCACCGGCAAGGGAGCGTATTGATCCATGCAGCGGCAAGATTTGGAGCTATTGGGTCTTTCGATTACCAATGTCACCATGGAACGTGCTCTCGAAATGGTCATGGATTGTGCAGGAGAGAGGCATACGATGCATTTCGTGAATGCCCATTGCATCAACATCGCAGCCAAGGATCCCGAATACCATAGGATACTATCACAAGCGGATGCATTGTTTGCCGACGGTTCGGGGATCAGGTTCGCCGGGAAGTGGTTGGGAACGCCGATAATCGACAATGTGAACGGTACCGATATGTTTCCGTTGCTATGCCAAGCCTGTGCCCGAAGCGGCAAGAGGCTATTTTTGCTTGGGGCAGCGCCGGGCATAGCGCAACAGGTGGCCGATTGGACGAAGGAGCATACCGGATCCGAAGTCGTAGCCGGATATCACCATGGGTTTTTCTCCTCCGCGGAAGAATCGTCGGTTGTCGAATCGATACATTCCAGCGGGGCAGACCTGCTGCTCGTGGCCATGGGTGTGCCCGCGCAGGAGAAATGGATTGCCCGTCTGCGGGACCGGCTGGATGTTCCCGTGTGCATGGGTGTCGGAGGACTGTTCGATTTTTATTCAGGATCGATATCCCGGGCCCCGAAGTGGATGCGGTCGGTGGGTATCGAATGGGTATGGCGTTTGTGCATGGAACCGCATAGAATGTGGCGTAGGTATATTGTTGGAAATGTCGTGTTCATCGTACGTATCGCGAGGATCCGCTTTACACGAGTCCACAAGGAGTCCGCCACAGAATGAAGGTCATTTGCGATTTCACCCGGAGTAGACGCCTCCATGCCGATGGGGGAGGGTTCGAGACACTTTCCTGTTTCCTCCCTATCATGGGCAAGCCGTTCCTGCAACACGTGTTGGAATACGTGTCGCGGTTGGGAGCCTCTTCGCTAGTGTTGTTCCTGTCGGGCAATGCCGACCGGTTCGAGCGGTTTGTCGGAGATGGCGAACGGTGGGGAGTCAAGACCAGCTATCATCTGGTTAGGGAAGGCGTCTCTGTGCATGAGCGGATACGCAATGCCGCTTGGATGGGACCCCAAGAGATGTTCCTGTTGTGCAACAATGCCTACCTGCCATGTATCGACGAGTCACACATGCATGAGCCGGCCCGATTCGTCTTGGAGAATGGGACGGAGACCGGATGGCTCCTCGGGACGAAGGCCCATATATCTTCGGATGCGACACCACTGGGGGCAACCGTGGTGGAGGCATTGCATGTGGGTTCGGCCCAGTCCTACCTGGACGCCCTGGCTCGTGTCCTTGGACGTCGGGGAGGTCCATTGGTCGTACTCGGCAAGGAATTGCGCCCTGGAGTTTGGGTTGGTCCGGGAACCAGGATCCATCCTACCTGTACATTGACCGCTCCGGTGTATATCGGTTCGCAAGTGAACCTCGGCGAGCATACGATAATCGGACCGGACAGCGAAATCGGCAGCGGATGCATCGTCGACAACGAGAGCAACATTATCGGCTCCTCGATTTTGGCGGGAAGCTATGTGGGCAAGCATCTTGATGTCCGCGGGTGTATCGTCAACCAAAATACGATCTTCAATGCCCAGCTCAACTCGGCGTACATTGCGGTGGATAAGATTCTAGCCACCTCGGTGGAATCCGAGGACGATTCGATCCGGGTGTTGAGAATACCACTTGGTTCACGCCTGATTGCCTGTATGTTGGGACTGGTCACCTTGCCGCTGTATGCGGCTGTCCTATTGGTCAATGCCGTCGTGTATCGGCGGAAAATCACCCGGTTGACAGTTGTCTCGATGCGGCAATCGGCTCCTGACGAGGCCATCGTGCCCGAATCTGGACTCACGCTGACCATTCCGATACTGCGCCACCGCTCTGAGATGTGCAAGGGTGTCCGCTCCCACGCCTTGTGGGTATTGCTTCCCGGTCTGTGGACTATCGTTCGGGGGAAATCCCGATTTTTCGGCATCCAGTATCGCACGAAGGAAGATTTTGGAAAATTGTCCACCGATTGGCAGAACCTGTATCTGAAAAGCAATCCCGGGATCATCACCGAAGCCGATATCCTCTATGACGAGTACCCCGAGGAGGAGATGCTGTTCGCATCCGAAATGTATTATCGCGTAGTGGATTCCTTCTCCTATAACAGGAGTTTGTTCCTGCGGTACATCAAGGCACTGGTCACCGGTCGCAATTCCTGATTGCCAAACGAAGCGAGGGGAAAGGGACCACGAAGTGGTCACTCTCCCGAGCGAGTGCAGGCAACGTAAGGTGACCGAAGGAACCTTTCATGCCAAACGAAGCGAGGGGAGAGGGACCATGCAATGGTCCGCTCTTCCGAGCGAGACAATATGAAGTGACCCCCAGTTTGCAAACCGTGGATTCACCGTGCATACTGGGAAAAACCAAATCAA